>Ga0308396_1000028_pt1 | contig 112775 bp, 107 predicted proteins | sample Hotspr2SamplePe2_FD_202359 | JGI IMG/M metagenome (GOLD analysis project Ga0308396, IMG submission 202359) | Hot spring phototrophic mat microbial communities from Mushroom Spring, Yellowstone National Park, Wyoming, United States - 20050930_Pe2 ... | reverse complement strand
CCCTCCGTATCGAGTATTCTATCTCGCGGGGCAAAGCCTTCTTCGTTGTTATAACCCCAGCGCTGGGAATGTTCTTCACTTTTCTTTTCATCGTTCTGAAAGCCCTCATCAGTATTGGGCTTCAGGGGTTGGCATGAAATCAGCAAAAGATTTCTTCCGCCAGTACTTCTTCTCCACCTATGATAGGTATTTCTATAGTATCCTTATCCCTTCATTTCTCGTTGGTTTCGTTTTTGTAACCCTTTTTCAGGGAATTGTAGAACTTTACAATCTCATCCAACTCTACATCAAGTCCAATGTTCCCCTCAAAAACATCCTTCTCATGCTTATCAACCTTCTTCCCTTTTTAACAACCATTACCCTTCCTCTCGGTGTTCCCATTGGCTATATTCTTGCCATGGGGAGACTCTCTCGAGACTCTGAGATTATCGCCCTCCGCTCGTGTGGTGTCTCAACCTGGAGGATTGTTCTCCCAGGATTAGTGTGGAGTGTTCTTCTCACCCTTTTTGCCCTTGTTTTCAACAACCTCGTCGGGTATCCCGCCACCCGAAACTACCTCCAACTCCGTGTTCAGTCCGAAAGAGAAAAGCCCATTGTCCAGCTCAAAAATCAGGCTTTTCTCAATGTAGGCCAGTACCAACTCAAGTTTGACCGAAGCATTACCTTTGAGAACCTCGAGGTGCTTCTCTCTGTTCAGATGATCGACCTCCCTAGAAAACGAACCATCGTCGCTGAAAAGGGCCGCCTCTACAAAGACCCTGAGTCCGCCAACAACTATGTTATCAAACTCCAGAACGGGAGCATCTCCGAAATCCAGACAGTAGAAACCGAAAACGGCAAAATAGAACAAAAAATGTTCATCGCTTCTTTTAAATACCTCACCGTCTACCTTCCTGTCTCAGTAACAGGTTGGGATGTTGGGAAAATCCCCGAAAGCATGACTGTCTGGGAACTTCAACAACTCCTCACCAGCGAAGAGAAAAATAACCCCTCGTGGGTGAGTATCTACAACGACAAAATCCGTCTCAAAAACGAAGCCACCTCCCTCAAAAAAGAACTCCAAGAGCTTTCAAAAACCATAGCCAATCCAAGTGAACGAAATCTCCGCACTCAACAGATTCGTTCCCGTCTCAAAGCCATCGCACAAGAGCAAAAAGCACTCTCAAAAAGAGAAAAACAACTCACCCGAACCATCCTTTCCCGAGAACGGATGAGCCTCATGGAAAAGTATTCTTTTCCTGCGGCTATCATTGTGTTTGCTCTGGTCTCTGTCTTTTTAGGAATGTTTCTCCCCCGTGGGGGAAGAAACGAAAATCTCGGTATAGCCATCATTGTTATGATTGTCTACTATGGAGCCTGGATGGGGGCTCGCCGTCTCATAGAATCCCAAAAAGTCGATGCCTGGTTTGTCTGGCTTCCCAACATCATTTACCTTCTCTTTGGACTGGGCATCATGTGGAAAAAACTGCGAGAGTAGGTTATGAAAGAGTGGATACAAAACCTCCTCATTTCAACCATCAAAGAGAAACTCCCTATCTGGTGGAAATACTACAAGCCATCCATCTTTGATAGGTATATTCTCCGACAATTTATCACTGTAACTTTCTTTTCCCTTATAGGCATTGTTATACTCTATGAAATTATTCAAGTCTTCCAGTTTCTGCGCTTCTATCCCGAAGGAACACGAGGTTGGGATATCTTCATCATGAACCTCCATGAAGGCGTATACTGGGCAATGATCTTTCTCCCCCTTTCCTTCACCCTCGGTGCTGTTGTCGTCTTCACCCGACTCGCCAACCACCACGAACTCCGTACCATGGTAACAACTGGAATCAGCCTCCGCCGAGTCATGCTCTACCCCCTCCTCTTCACAGCCATTTTTGCCCTCTTCACCATTGGAATTCTTCAAGAGCATGTTATTTTTCCCCTCTACCAAAAGTACTTCTGGTACAAAAAACTCGTCTTTGAAAAAGTTCCCCTCCACGATATTGACCGATTCAAAAATAACGACAATGTTGTTGTCTATGGTCCCAACCACACCCTTTATATGGGGGACAGATACCTTGCCATCGCCAAAAAGCTCGAAAATGTTGTGATACTCTCCCTCATCCCAGAAACACGGGGTGCACTTTTTGGCGTTGAGCAAACCATCTCTAACGAGTACCTCATTAGCAACCGTGACATCATCGAACAACAACGCTCTCTCGATGTACTCGAAAGAATCAATTTTTCCATGCGTATTGACGCCGAATCCATGGTATGGGACAAAGACCACTGGATCCTCTACAATGGAACAATCTGGAGTATTGATACCAAAACTTCCTCCATTCAGGTGGAACAATTCACCCAACTCACCACCAACATCCTCACCATCCAGCCATACTATCTCGAAAAAATCTGGTACGATACCACCGCCATGAGACCATCCCAACTCCAAGCGATGATCAAACTCAAGCGCCAGTCAGGGCAGTTTGCGGCCGACCTTGAAGCCATCTTTTACTCCAACATCGCCTACATGATGAATGCCTTTTTCCTTGTTCTTCTCATTGTCGGCTTTATCGATATCTCCAAGAAAAAGATATCCCTCATCGAAAACCTTGTTGTCTGTTTCGTGAGTTTTGGTCTTTCGTATGTCATTTTTGCCATGGGAGCGAGCTTTGCGGGAAATGGGGATCTCCCTCCCATTTTGGGAGGATTTCTCGCCACTTTCCTCCTTGCTGGGATATCAATCTTTTTCTACCGAAGGCTTCCAACCTAACGAGAGCCTACCACACTAATCCACACCTCTCGTGCTCGTGGTCCATCAAACTCGCAGAAAAAAACACTTTGCCAGGTGCCTCGTTGCACCCTTCCCCCTGAAATCGGCAGAAGTACGGACTGCCCTGTGAGCACAGACTTGATATGAGCGTCAGAGTTGCCCTCGCTATGACGATATCCAGCCTCAAGGGGCATGAGTTTCGCCAAATGAGAGAGAATATCCCTTTGAACATCAGGATCAGCGTTTTCATTAATGGTAACAGCGGCCGTTGTATGGGGAACAAACACACAGCACACACCTTCTGTCACACCCATCTCTCTCACCGCTTCATCAACCAAAGCATCCAAAGAAACCATACACTCCCGCTTCGGAGTAGAGAGCGTGTAGCGCTTCATTACAGCCTCCTCCACTCTCCTGTCGTGAGATCAATCTCAATTTCCCGATCGGGAGGGAGCAGATCTGTCTGAAGACCACGAATAACATACCCTTGGTACCAGAGAATAAACCTTGCCATTATTCCCATTCCACGACTCTCTGGCACAAAGGGCTTCTCTGGTTCATCCCCCGCATAGTGAATGGCAAACGCCTTTGCCACATCAAGAGCTATCCGTTCCCCGTCCTTATCTGGCACCCCATAGGAACGAATCTTTTCCAACGCCTGCCCCGTGAGCCCCCGAATCAAGAAATCCCGACTCGCCTCGGCAAACCCATTGGACAAGGAAAGTTCCCGCGTCTGAATGGTGAGAACATTCCCATGAAGAGAACAGATACGATAGGGGGAAGGATAGGAAAGAGGAGAGCCTGTCTCAATATCATAGAGTATCTGTCCCTTCACCACACTACTCGAAATATCCTGAGAATGATAATGCCCTGTAAACACCAGCCGAATACGATACTTTGCCATCAGGGCTGCCAATTCCTTGCGATTATCAAGGAGATACTCGGGATGCAACTTCCTCTGACCCGGCCAATGTTCAAAAAGCCCATGATGCATCATAAGCATGATGGTTGCATTGGAAAGAACAGCCTGACGCGCCACACCTTCCAACCATTGTAAAGTCTGTGGTTTCAGCCTCCCTGCGGTAACGGGGTGCTTGAGCATACGATTGGATTCATTGATCGTTGTATCGAGAGCCACAAGCCAAAGATTTGATGTGAGAAAAACAGCATAGGAGAGGGATGCCGTATCCCTACTCCATGCCTCACCATACCCAAAATCCTTATAAAAATCCGCAAATTCCTCCGCTGGAAGAAAATCAACAGGTTCTGTTTTATCCCCATCATACCGAAGCGCCTCTGGATTGTTGAGATCATGATTCCCCGGAATAACAAAAATACGAAGCGGACGAACACTCTTCCTCTTGACTTCGTAAAGAATCTGTCTAACCGCCTCATGATTCACCCGCTCACCATCCTTGGTGAGATCACCCGTGATAAAAACATAATCCACAGAGAGACTCTGCATCTCCTCCGCCCACTTCTGAAGAAGTTGCCTCGACTCGCGAAGAAGCTTCCGATCATTGGCAAGGTACTCCTCAAACGCTGCACCATTTGTTCCAAGCTCGGGAGTATAATAGTGAAGATCCGAAATCACAACCCATGACAGTGTTGGATACTCTCCATAGAGCACGCTCCCCATGAGAATCCCAACCATTACCACACATAGCCTTTTCATCACTTCCTCCTTTTCGATGGTAGTTTATTGTAGCAAAAAAAAACAAAAAAAGGCAAATTTCTCCCCTCTTTCTCGTATTGTGCCAAAAGCTAAAAATTTATTTTCCCCTTTCTTTGCTCGGAAAGGGTAATAAAAAACGGGGAAAAGCCAAACCCTTCCCCGTCATTTTCTCTTACTGTAAACGCTTCCGAAGATCTGGAACGGTAAAACCATACTCCTCTTTCAAATCCCTGAGTGGCTTATCCACTGGAATATTTTCAGATAACCCCTGCTTGCGAATCACCTCAAGCGATGTTGTATGCAGTTTCTCAGCCACTTCATTAATAGTCATCGTTCCCTCCAGTACAAACCCCTCTGGTACAACAAGATTCGATGAAGGAGTTTGTTCTTTTTTCTCTGAAAGATCTTCTGTTGGAGCTCCAGAAGAATGAGACGTGTCCCCAACAAGAGCTTTCACCGTCTCCCGAACTATTTCAGTTTCAAAATCCCTCCCTATAAGGCTTGCGATGTCTTTGAGACGAGTCGATACAGGAACACGGTTTTCATCCAAACCAAGCTGCTTATAGAAAAGCGCCTTGTCCAACCCAAAGGCAGAGAGGACATCTTGAATGGTATGCGAACCCTTGATGGATTCAGGTGTCAACACTCCCTGTTGTGCCTGCTGAGAAAGCGATGGTTCTGCATAGGAAACATTGCCAGTAAAAAAGGCAATCCCAAGTGTTGCAGCATAAATTCCCAGCCCCAATCCCACCACAACCCAAACAGAAACTTTCTTCCCAAAAAACGTATTCACGAGTGTTGACTTGCCTGTAGGACAAACGGTGACACACTCCTGACAATTGATACACTCTGGAGAACACACCGCATCCGAATGAGAAACATCTTTTTACAGACAATCTGCTTCGTTTTTCTTGACCCAAGTTTCCCACACTAGTTCAAAGGATCAAGAACCGTTGTCCCATTCCTCACCTCGAGATAGAAAACACCTCCCGCACCAATCGTCGCCACCTCATCTGATGGTTTCACCCATTGGCCCTTCCTCACCATGATACCATCCAGATCCCCCAGAACAAGCCGTTTTTCCTCCCCCATGAGAATAATCACCACATGCCCAAAACCATAGAGCCATCCCGTATATTCCACCTTTCCAGAGACAGTAGCCACAAGGGTAGTGGCCTCTTTCACCTTGATCTTTACCCCACGAGCAGTTCGCGAATAGTCTTCAATATTCTTCTCATCAACAGGCAACCTTGACCCAGAAGATGGCCGCTGGTATTTCGCTTTTAATTCAGGAGTTGGATTCTCTGGTGGTAAATTTGAGCAAACTTGAGAAGAAAAAATCCTGAGTTTTTCCCCCACAAAGAGTGTCGTTGTTTTCTTCTTGTTCCAGGTAAGGATATCGTCCACCTTTACCCCATACCGTCGTGCAATCCCATAGAGCGTCTCCCCATCTTTCACCTCATGCACAATCCCAACAAGCGGCATTTCCCCCTGGGGTTGTGATGAAGAGGTGTCGTGAAAACGCTCTGTCGGAGAAACCATACGCGGAATCACAAGCGTTTGCCCCACCACAATCTTCTCATCAGGCAACTGATTACAGAGAAGAATATCCCCCAGAGAAGCACCAAAACGACGAGCTATACCAATGAGAGTATCCCCCGGTTGCACAACATACGACACCATCTCATCAGGAATAACAATTTTCTGCCCTACAAAAAGAGTATCCGTGGTAAGCTGATTAAGCCTTCGAATATAGGTGGCCGAAAACCCTGTCTTGCGAGCAATTCCTAAAATCGTATCCCTCGATTCTACAACATAAATTTTTGCGTAGACAGTGCTAAGACACAAACTCCCTACCAAAAGCCAAAAGAATCGTTTATACCTCATCGTTATCTGATATATCGGCATTTTTTTCAAGAACAAAAAAAGGCTACCCTCATCGGGTAGCCCTTCCAACCACCATCCTTACGCGGTCTTCACCTCGATCTGACGAGGTTTGAAATCCTCCGCCTTAGGAAGCACAATTTTGAGGATTCCATCCTCGTAGGACGCTTCAATCTTTTCACGGTTCACCTTTGGGCCGACACGGAATTCGCGATGATATTTGCCAAGCTCAAACTCCGTATCGACAACCTTCCACTCCTTTCCAACTTCCACAGAGGATGCCTCTACAACCAACCTATCATCCTCCACCTTCACCGAAAGGGTGGACTTGTCTATACCTGGCATTTCCATGAGTACCACATAACTGTCCTGTGTTTCATAGATATCTGTTGCAGGAATAATGGTGCGTTTTTCCATAGCCACCTCCTTATTTCACCTTTACGTCAATTTTCTTGGTTTCTCGCTGTGCACGACGAGGCAAGAACACCAAAAGTACCCCATCTACCAACTTTGCTTCAATTTTTGTCGGATCAAGGTCTGCCGAAAGGCGATAGCTCCTCGTCTCTACAGGCTGCAAGCGTTCACGACGAATCCAGCGCACATCCTCCATCTTCTCCTCTGGCTTATGAATCGTAATTGTGAGGAGATCGTTTTCATAGTTTACTTCTACATTCTCCTTTTTCACGCCGGGGCCAAGCATCTGAATCATATACCCGCTCTCGTTTTCATAGATATTGGCATAATTCAGTCTGCCTTCCCTCACCTCCTCCCAAAAGAAAGGAGTATCCAACAAGCTATTCATAAGGTGTTTCATTCTCTCAAGTTCGTAAAAAAAATTCATCATACCAACCTCCTTCTGTTAGATTTTCACCGTAATCTTTTTGGTCTTTGAATCTCCCTTCTTGGGGAGTTCAATTGTCAAAACACCATTCTTGTACGAAGCTGTTGCCTTGTCGGCATCCACCTCTCGAGGAATCTCAATACTGCGGCAGAAACTCCCCGAAAATCGCTCAATGCGATGGTAATTCTTGTTTTTCTCCTCTCGCTTTTCCTCACGAGTACCACTGATTGTGAGGATATTGTCGTTCAATTCAACCTTGATGTCCTTCTCATTCAACCCGGGAAGATCTGCCTTTACCACATAGGACTTGTCCGTTTCCTCGAGGTCAATGTGGAATGCCCAAGGAGTGTCATCAAAGGTTGCGACCCAGTCGTTTCTGAAAAACTCATCCAACCAGCTGAAGGGATAGGTGTTCTTTCGAACAAGTTTCATAGGCCACCTCCTTTTTATTGTTTTTTCTTTCACAGAAATATCGGCAAAAATCGTGCCAAAACAAAAGCCATTTTTCCCTACCAAAAAGCATATTTTATGATACATAAAGGCTAAAATTGTTTCATTTTGAACCAAAATAGCAACGGAAAAAATGTGTTATTTTGATTCATTTTTATCCATTTAAAAAGAAAAATGGGTATTTTTGATGCATTCCATACCCTTCAAAAACTGAGACAAGTGAATAACTGGTAAAGGGCAATTTATCTGAAAGCTTTTTCTTGCTCCAGACAAAAAAGCAAAAAAAGGATCGCGTGGGAAAAAGGTTTTCGTCCACTTTTTGGTTAGCACGACACTCCCCTTTCCTCCCCAATATTTGACTTTCTCAGTGTTCTCCGTTATCATATTACACTTTCAAAACCCATTATGAGGAGGCACATCATGAAGGCTTTTCTCTTTCCAGGCCAAGGTTCGCAGAAAGTGGGCATGGGGAAAGACCTTATTGAACGGTTTTCTTTTGCAAAAGAAATGTTCCAAAAAGCAGATGATGTTCTCGGTTTTTCTCTTTCCAAAATCTGTTTCGAAGGCCCAGAAGAGGAACTCACCCGTACAGAAAATGCTCAAGTGGCTATTCTCACCTACAGTGTTATCGCTCTCAAAGCCCTCGAAGAAAAGGGCATTCGTCCCGATGTGGTTGCAGGGCATTCCCTTGGAGAATTTTCTGCCCTTGTGGCAAGCAAAATGCTTTCCTTTGAGGATGCTCTTCGCCTGGTTCGGAAAAGAGGTGAACTCATGGCAAACGCCGACCCCAACAAAGAAGGGGGAATGGCTGCTGTTCTCGGTCTATCAGCTGATATTGTCGAGAGTGTGTGTCAGGAAATTTCTCGAGAACTGTATGTTGAACCTGTCAACTACAATGCCCCCGATCAAATCGTTATTTCAGGGCTCAAAACAGCCATAGCCAAGGCAGAACCCATTCTCAAAGAAAAGGGTGCCAAGCGTGTTCTCGTGCTCAATGTGAGTGGGGCTTTTCATTCCAAGCTCATGGCAGAAGCAGCCAAAAATTTCAAAACCGTCCTTGACAACACCCAATTTTCTCCTCCGGTATGCAAAGTTATCTCCAATGTTACTGCCCGCGAGGAGGACGAAACCAACATCCGTGAAATGCTCTTCCGTCAGATTCAAAGTCCCGTCCGTTGGGTAGAAAGCGTTCGTTACATGGAACAACTCGGTTGCACAGAAGCCATCGAAGTAGGACTTGGAAGCGTCTTGGCTGGACTCGTGAAAAAAATCAGTCCAAATCTCCCGGTAAAAAGCTGGGAACAAGCTCTTCAAGAATAAACCAGGAAATATGGAGGTAGATATGTCAAAAAACTATTATGATATCCATGATATCATGAAACTCTTGCCCCATCGTTATCCCTTTCTCCTCGTTGACCGTGTGATGGAAGTGAACGAAAAGGGTGGTTGGGGTTACAAGAATGTGAGCATGAATGAGGAGTTCTTCCAAGGACATTTCCCCGGTCAACCCATCATGCCCGGAGTCCTCATCATCGAGGGAATGGCTCAGTGTGCGGGATTTATTGGCCTTACCCTTCTCAAGCAAGAAGCGGACAAAAAAGGCGAAGTCTACAAAGACAAACTCATCCTCTTCATGGGTGTCAACAACGCCAAATTTCGTAAACCCGTTCTCCCCGGAGATCGCCTCGAGTACCACGTAGAGATTATCAAGTTCGGTGGCAGAATTGGGAAGTTTCAAGGATATGCCAAAGTCGACGGCGAAGTGGTGGCTGAAGCCGAAATGATGGCAATGATTACCGACAGAGAAGTCCAGTAAACAAAAGGGCATCGCGAGGATGCCCTTTTTTCTCATCAGGAGAAATTATGCAAAAAAGCACAGAGATCATCGTTCTTGTTGAAAACAGCACTTTTTCAGCAGGACTTGCAGGCCGTCACGGGCTTTGCCTTGCCATTCGAAGAGAGAACACATGGCTTCTCTTTGACACAGGCCCAGATGCAACCCTCCTCTCCAATGCCCAAAACCTCGGTGTCCCCCTCGAAAGCATCCACTCTATCATTCTCAGTCATGGTCACTACGACCATGCTGGTGGCCTTAATGCCCTTTCTCGCATCACAACCCCAAAGGCTCTCTGGATGCATCCCAAAGCGCCCCAACCCAAATATCGAAGCGATGGCAGCTTCATCGGAATGAACATCCCTCCTTCCTACGAAGTCATCCTTCACCCTACAGAAACACCAACAGAAATCCTCCCCCATGTCTGGCTTATGCCATCCATAGCCATTACCAACCCCAATGACACCCACATTGATCGCCTCGAAAAAGAAGGCCTTCACGGCAGAGAACAGGACACCTTCGAAGATGAACTCTTCCTCGTTCTTGAAGAAGCCCAGAGCATCAGCATCATCACTGGCTGTTCTCATCGTGGCATCACCAATATCATCGAAACAGCCATGCACAACTTCAACAAACCAATCGATTTCATTGTCGGAGGTTTTCATTTAAATCATACCACACGAGAAGCCCGTCAAGTGATCTACGATTCTCTTATATCCTATCCGATCAAACATATTGCTGTGTGTCACTGTACTGGACTTCAGGCATACGCTGAACTTCTTTTTCTCGGCAAATTTTCGGTAGACTATGCATCAACAGGGTACAGAATTCATCTCCCCCATCAAAGCAAAATACCGTAAACCTCTTCGTAACGACTCTTCAGATACAAAGCAAAATACTCAGGGTTGAGATCCTCTCCTGAAACCCTCTTGACAAGGGTTTTGGCATCGTAGCGTCTTCCCTCACGGTGAATCTTTTCACGCAGCCATTCCAACAGAGGAATAAACTCCCCGCGTTCCACCATCTTATCCACTTCCAGAGAACGTTTCATCGTTGCATACCATTGAGAAGCATAGAGGTTACCCAAAAGATAGGTCGGAAAATACCCAAATGAGCCATGCGACCAGTGCACGTCCTGAAGTATCCCCTCCGCATCAGAAGAAGGAGAAATACCAAGATATTCTTTATACATGCTATTCCACACCTCACGAGCATCAGCAAGCGATATATCCCCATGGAAGAGTTTCTTCTCCACCTCATAGCGAATAATAATATGAATTCCATAGGTTACCTCATCAGCCTCTGTACGAATGAGCGAAGGCTTCACCTCATTCACCGCTTGGAAAAACTCCCTCTCACTCACATCTCCAAGCTGTTGAGGGAAAACCTCCCTCAAAAAGGGAAAAGCCCATCGAACAAAAGCATAGCTCCGTCCAATCTGATTTTCCCAGAAACGTGATTGCGACTCGTGGATACCAAGACTAATGGCTTGACAAAGCGGAGTATTCTCCCACTCCGCAGGCAAACCCTGCTCGTACATCCCATGCCCCGCCTCATGAAGTACTCCATACAGTGATATCATGGGATCATACTCATCATAACGCGTTGTGAGACGCACATCGTCCACAGCAATGGTTGTTGAAAAGGGATGCGGAGAAATATCCAATCTCCCTCTCTCGAGAGCAAACCCAATACGACTCAAAACCCATTCACCAACCCTTTTTTGTCCATCAACAGAATACCGCCGAGAGAGAAAATCCGTCCGCAGCTTTTTGCCCGAGTTCTGAATCGCACCCAACACTCGTCGCATAATCTCAAGCGATTGAAGGGCTATTTTATCAAATTCGGCCTGTGTCAGATTCTCCTCATGAATATCAAGAAAGGCATCATAGGCACGATCTCGCTCATACCCTAAAGCAGCAGCCTTCTGAAGAGAAAGATCAAACACCTTCTGAAGCGCTGGCAAAAAAACCGTATAATCAGACTTCGTCCGAGCCTCATGCCACACCCCAAACGCTTCAGAGACAACACGAGCCAACGCAACAGTGAGATCATGGGGAATTTTCACCTCCCTCTCTCTATCCCTGTGAAATACTTCAAGTGCCCGTCTCTGATCCGGCTCAAGAGAAACACCCTCCATGGACGCAAACGCCTCATCCCACCAGCTATCACACATCCGTTCATGCCACAATCCAACAAGATAACTTATATCCTCCCCTCGGGCTTTTGCCCCCTTAACAGGCATATAGGTCTCCTGATCCCAAGAGAGCAAAGCTATCACATGCTCAAGATGAGACAATTCCTTCCAGCGATGAAGAATATCATTCCACTGTATCATATTTTCTCCTCTCTTGCAAAGAATATGGCCGCGTCAGTTCTTCAAGCATGGAGAGATAAAAAAGTGCCTCTTCTCGGTTTTTCCCACACATCTCGGGAGAAGGCTGAAGCGAGGCACAAAACGACGGTCTCTCCGGCTTTCCATACAACCGACAGCGAAAATTTTCATCCAGATGAATACACCTCACCCCTGCCGGTTTACCTTCAGGCATACCCAACAAAGGAGTACGAATCGAAGGGGCAATACAACAAGCCCCACAATTCTCGCGACACTCCATCAGGGATGAATACACTCCTTCCTTTCAATCTCCTCACACTCGAGTTCAGCAACGGCCTCAAGAGCTTCCGTTGGAATCCTATGTAGCCCCACCACCACTTTGCTTTTCCAACGGCCGGTTGAAAAGTAAACAAACGACGCCAGCATACCAAACATCCACGCCACAGGAATCCCCCACCAAATGCCCTTTGTTCCCCACCAAGAAGAAAACAGCATCGAAGTAGGCACCCGGAGAACCCACAACGAAAAAACGGAAACAATCATAGGAATAAAGGTATCTCCAGCCCCACGCAAAGCCCCATTAAAAATAAACATGGTCATAAAGGCAAAATAAAATGGTGCCACAATATACATATACTCCTTGCCAATACGAACCACCTCAGCATCACGATTAAAAACCATCACAAGATACTCAGCAAAAACAATCAACACAATCGAAAGCACCACCGCTATCACAAACCCGAGAAAAAAGGTAAAACTCACCCCCTTCTTCACCCTATCCTCTCGCCCTGCCCCTATATTCTGCCCCACATATGTGGAAAGTGCCATGCTCAGATTCATCGCAGGCATCATCGCAAAGGTTTCAATCCGTCCCGCTGCAGTAAAAGCAGCTATAGCATCCGTCCCAAAGCGATTTACCAGCCCCATCAAAACCATACTTCCTATAGCCACCATCATCTGCTGCACACTGGATGGAGCACCAATAGAAAGACTCTTTTTGAAGATATCCCAACCCAAATGCATATCCTTCATATCAAATCGGAAAAACTCACTCCGTTTTGCAAGTTGCCAGAGTCCCAGTGCAAAGGAAATACCCTGAGCAATAACCGTAGCAATAGCCGCCCCACGAATCCCCCAATGAAACACCAACACAAAAACCAAGTCCAGCACAATATTCACCACTGTTGACAAAATTAAAAGATAGAGAGGTGTCTTGGAATCACCCAACCCCCTCAGAATTGCCCCCAGCCCATTGTAGCCAAAAAGCGCCACCATCCCAAGAAACATAATACGAAGATAGTCTTGTGCCATAAAAAATATATCGCCCGGAGTACCCATTATCCGCAAAATCCATCCTCCTCCCAAGAGCCCCAAAGGAGTTATGATAATAACCATCCAGAAGAGAATAATAGCCGTTGTATCAATGGAACGTTTCACATTCTTGTAGTCTTTTGCCCCATAGTACTGAGAAACAAGCACCGTTGTTCCCATGGTGGCACCTATCACAAGGGCAATGAGAAAAAACATGATCGGAAAACTCACTCCCACTGCAGCCATAGCCTCTTTTCCTACAAACTGACCAAGAATAATACTATCAACAACATTGTAAAGCTGCTGAAACACACTCCCCAAAAACATGGGAATAGCAAACAGAATAATAGACTTCGAAATACTCCCCTCTGTCATATCTCTCGCCATAAAAATTTCTCCTTTTCCTTTGATACTTTTAATAGAGTATAGCCACATCCCCTTTATTCGTCAAATTATTCGAAAGTGTTAAAAGTCGAGGAATCCCCAACTCCTTAAAAGAAAGATTCCTCCCCTCATAAAAAAGCAGGTAGGATTGATAGTAGCCAATCACCTTCTTCACATAGTTGCGTGTTTCTGTATAGGGATGGATTTCGATCATTTCCACATCACTCTCAGGACGAAATTTCTCACGAACAAGAGAGAGTGGCCTTTGCCCTCCATTGTACACCGAAATCGCCCCTAAAAGCCCATACTGAGCTATGGAGCTACTGAGAAAGCGTGTCCCGAGAAGAATATTATTGGCTGGATCATAGAGACTCACAGCATTGTCATCAAAAACCGATGGGGCTATCAAACGAGCGGTAGCAGGCATGACTTGCATCAAACCCCGTGCACCCACACGAGAAACAGCACGAGGATAAAAGAGACTCTCCCCCTTGATGACTGCATGCACAAGATAGAGATCACAGAAAACATTAGTTTGCATCTGCATGGCCAATCTTACCTCTTCCGTATAAGGAAGGGGATAAAGAATTTTCTGAAACTCTCGAGGCAAAAAACCTCCGTAAGCGCGCACCACTTCATTCTGCTCAATCTCACTGAAGAGGGCTCGAGCTCTATCAAAGTTCTGGTAGTACACAAGCACTTTGAGAATAGCAAGTTTGGCTGCGGTGTCATCATGCACACCACTTTCATAAACAATTTCTCGCGCATAATCCTCAAACCCAAACCTGCTATACACCAGCCATCGGAAATATTTCTCCATAGGAAGCGTATTCAACGCCTGGAGCGAAGCCCCAAAGAGATCAGGATACAACCGAGAGAGAATCTCCACAACCTCTTGACGATAACTCTCCCGACGAGACTTGTCTTCACTGAGTCCATACAAAACTGTAGCATAAAAAAGCTGCTGAGAGAGACTTTTTGTCTTTTTCTTCTGCTCCAAGAGCGAATCAAGGTATTCCTCTCGCTGTTCATTTGGAAAAACTTCCTTCAAAAAACTTGCAGCAAGCCCGCCATAATACCCATGCGGTGAAATGGCTATTGTTCTTGCCCATTCTCGAAGAGCAACTTGCGGCTGCCCCAACTGAAAGGCACTATACCCATACCAAAAAGACACCATCGGAGAAATATTCACAGAAGTATCAGCCATTCCCATCTGGCCATAGGTTCTTTCCACCCAGTAAACAATCTTCTCATAACGCTTGTATGCCAACATGTTGCGAATAAGAAGCTCAATGTTTTTACTCACATAGTCGGGCTCAAACCCATTTTTCAAAAACCCTTCATAATATTTCTCTGCCTTATCAGGTTGATACCTTCCCCTTCGAGAAACACTCAAAAGGGCACGATACGCATACCCTGCTTTTGCTTTTGAGCTTCCACGGAGCATAGTATCTACACTCAGATTTCCGTACCCTTGCAACTCTCCCGCAACAGAGTCATACTCCTTTATCCCTCGAAGAAAAACTTCCACCTTCTTTAAAAGTGCATCATCCCCTAGCGACACAAGAAAAAATGCCCAATTCTCCACCCAATCAACAGGAGGTTTGGATTGAAGAACATACTGTTTACCCTGTTCAAGCAAAAGATTGGTGAGAGAAGGGCGAAACGCCTGTTGGAGCAGTTGTGATTGCTCATTTGCTGTCATTGTTTTCCACACCCGTTTCACCCAAGCTGTATAGACATTAGCATACTCTGATGTTATATCAGAAAGCGAAAGAACAATCTCCTTTTGCTTCTGAAAAGCATTCTGCCTATCATACACATCCAAAAGAGAAAACCCCACCTCAAGTTGACGATACTTTGTGGGAAGAGACCAAGCTTCTTCGAGCACAGCGCAAGCTTGCTTGTATTTTCTCTGAGTTATATACACCCGTGCCATCCCCAAAAGAGCATCTCGCCGAAGAAAATACTCCTGCCCTGTAACCTTGAGCATCGCTTCATATGAAGAGAGAGCCTTTTGGTATTGTTGCTCTCTCTCAAAAAGCTTCCCAAGCGTATGATAAACCTCTGGCTTGAGAACAAACCCTGTATCAAGCAAATTTGACAACACAAAATGGGCATACTGAATATCTCGCGTTGTAAGCCTTGGCTTAGTTTCTACTGCCTGATATACCTGATAAAACCTCTGCAGATCGGCATAATGTGCCTCAAAAAGCGACTCTATGAGAGCCCTCTGATTGGGCTCATAGGCAAAATTAAACACAATCACCACTGTCAACAAAAGAAGTAAAAACTCCCAACGTACCCAATGTTTGATTCTGTGCATACTACCCCCGATAGTTTTGTAGCAAACTGTCCTCAAGAAAGAATCTATAATGATAAAGCAAAAAGATTTTTTTGTCAAAAAATTCCCCTGCCGATCTCTATAAGCCCTTTTCACTCGGGACAGCGAAAAAAATACAGAATCTTCTTATACCATAGCAACACATTTTCCCCACTTGACAAAAATAAAAAAGCATATATACTATATCAAAAAAACAAGGCGGCTATATGAAGAAGAAAAGGGTACTTTTCTTGCTTCTTTACTCTTCTCTCTGGGCTTCTCCCATAACAAACAAGGAGGTAGCTATGAAAATAGAAAGCCCTGGCTTCACCAACGGCGGTTTTCTCCCATCGGTGTACAGCTGCGATGGACGAGACATTTCTCCGGAACTACGCTGGAGTGGCGTGCCTTCCCAGGCAAAAAGCCTTGTTCTCCTCTGCGAGGATCCTGATGCTCCGGGAGGAATGTTTGTCCACTGGGTTGTTTTCAATATCCCCGTTTCCGCAAGCGGACTCCCAGAAGGAGTTTCCAGTCAAGAACTCCAGAAAATAGGAGCAAAACAGGGAAGAACAGACTTCGGAAGAATTGGTTATGGTGGACCGTGCCCTCCCTCAGGAGTTCACCGCTACTTCTTCAAGCTGTATGCCATCACTACCACACTCTCACTTCCAGAGGGATGCACTCGAAAAGATGTGCTCAAAGCAATCGAGGGGCATATTGTGGCCAACGCCGAAATCATGGGAAAGTACCAACGGAAGCGATAGAAAAACACACAAAATACTAAGCTTTTCACAAAAAAGGAAAAAGGCTTCCTGTAATGTTTTGTTGATCGCTTAAAAAGATGACCTAAAAATATTAGTCCTCTTTCAAAAGCCCCTCAAGGGTACTGTGAAAAGTATGAGTCCTTTCTTCCCACAGTTTCTTCTGACGATGAATTTCTGCTTTGATGGAATCGTAATCGTACGTGAAGGGAGAACCAGGAGAAACCCGCTTATGAAGACTCTCTTCTATGAGGACATCACTCACCTCCAGTGTATGCATCACCGAGGCAGCGTGCTTGTAAGCATCACGGAAGGGCATACCCTTCCCTACAGCATCAAAAACAACATCCGTAGCAAAAATTCCCTTACTCAGGGCTTTTTTAATAGCGTTTTCATTGAAACGAATATTCTGCAACACCAAAGCAAGCACATCCAGCGTCTCCCCAACAATCTGAAAACTCCGCATTACAGGTTCTTTTGTCTCCTGCATATCGCGGTTATACCCCGAGAGAAGCCCATTGGTAATCATCTTCACCTGCTGAGCATAAGAAAGCACAATCGACGAACGAGCACGAACAAGCTCCATGACATCGAGGTTTCTCTTCTGTGGCATCAGAGAACTCCCCGTAGTAATCGCAGAAGACGTTTCAATAAACAAAAGCTCATCCATATTCCACGTAAGAAGATCCGCTGACAGTCGCGAACCATCACACATCCAGTTCCACAGGGCATCAATAATAGTACCTTCAATCTTGCCACGAGAGTTTTGGACTGCGAGAGGACTGTACTGCACCCGTTCAAACCCCAAAAGCCTTGTTGTCATATCCCGATCCAGAGCAAGGGGAACACCAAACCCACTTCCGCTTCCCAACGGATTGGCATCAATAAGCTGATAAACAGAAGCAAGATGGCGAAGGTTGTCCATACCCATTTCGATAAATCCCGCCATCCAAAAACCAACCGTCATAAGCATCGCCTGCTTGGTATGCGTATACCCCGGCAGAACCGTGCGAAAATGCTTTTCCCCCACCTCTGCCATCACCAAGAGAAGACGCAGTGCCTTGTCCACGATTGAGAGAATGGCATCTTTCTCATAGAGTCTCAGCACCACCAGCACCTGATCATTGCGACTCCTTCCTGTGTGGAGTTTTTTCCCAACATCTCCGAGCTTTTCTGTGAGCTGATTCTCCAACTTTGAGTGAATATCCTCATCACTCACGGTGAGCGCAATCTCTCGCCCATAGGTATGATACAACTCCCGTATCAAACGAGAGAGACTTGTATACTCCTCGCTCGTCAAAACACCAATATGACGAAGCATTTTAGCATGGGCAAGGCTTGCCACAAGCTCATAATAGTACAACTTCCCATCAAGAAGATAGTCCATCCCCACCTCATATGCCTCAACGAGGGGATGAAGACCTTCGCCGCCTTTTTCCCACACCTTAGCCATCGATTCCTCCTATATCTTCCACTGCGTTTGCACCTCGACATCAAAGAGCACCAGCACAAAAAATACCATATTGATCACCGTCCAGAGAGGAAGGTACACGAGATAGTACACCACAAACTCATACCATTTGAACCGCATAGCAAAACGCCTTGCCACCAGCCGGTAGCTTACCATAGTAACAAGAAAAGAAAGCAAGAAAGGAATATAATTCCCCCACGCCAAAAAACCATACTGAAGAAACATAAAGAGTAGAGCGGAGGTAAAACTCCACGCATGCGATACCAAAAAGAGAAGAGACCCCAAAATATGCAGTCTGAGAAAATGAATCAGAATATACGCCACCACATACGCCACCATCGGCAAGACGAACACCCCGATAGCCATGAGAAGCGAAGACATGGAGACAATCTTTTTCAGCACCTCACCAAAATACCGTTTAAACCACAACACATTATTGAGTGCCCACCGCTTCCGCTGAATAACCCAATCCTTCACCGTATCCGGAACCCCATTGGTTACCTTGAGTTCGGGAGGAAAAGCAAACCGTGCATGATGAATAAACGAACGAGCAGCCAGATCCATATCCTCATTAATCACCCTATGAAATCCCCCCATTTTTTCAAACCAGTCCTTCCGAATGGCAAAACATGCCCCATTCATGGAAGGCGAGTGTCCCGAAAGCTTTGCCAGCACATAGGTTGCCATGGTAAAACTCATAAACTCATAACTCATCATCGCTGAAACAAAGGTATTCACCCGTGCTTCTTTGGGGAGTTCAACAATCTCGTTATTCTCAAGGTAGACAGAAAGCTTTTTCAAAAAGTACTTATCCTGTGGAAAAACAATGTCGTTGTCAATAAACAAAAGAGTATCCGTTTCCAGATGAGGTACCACATCATTGAGAGACATCACCTTTCCCTTCTGAATACCATTGTAGTGAACACGAATCTGTTGCCTGTAGAGATCCAGAATAGACTCAATGGCCTCATTCGTCGCCCCATCCACAACCACCACAATCTCTTTGGCGGGATAATCAAAAAAGAGAAGCCTCTCCAAGATCGTCTTGAGATCCCGTGGATCCTTATACACAGGAATAACAGCTGTAATCTTCATGCCAGCTTATCCCTTCATCAAAGTTGCCATAATCGCCTTCTGAACATGCAACCTATTCTCAGCCTCATCCCACACCACAGAGTGTTCTCCATCGATAATAGACGAAGCAACCTCTTCTCCTCGATGAGCAGGCAAACAGTGCATGAAAATATAATCCTTGGCAGCAAGTCGAACAAGCTCCTCATTCACTTGAAAGAGGGCAAAATCGCGCTTCCGTTTCTCAGCCTCCCCCTCCTGTCCCATAGAAGCCCATACATCCGTATAAATCACATCCGCCTCCCTCACAGCCTCACAAGGATCATGCGTGAGCAAAATTTCACTCCCCGACTGAGCAGCATTCTCCTTCATCATAGCGACAACACGATCATCCATCTCATACCCCTGAGGTGTAGCACAGGCAAAATGCGTCCCCAACCGAGTGGCAAGAAGCCCGAGAGCATGTGCCATATTATTCCCATCACCAACATAACAAAAGCGAATCCCTTTGATTCTTCCCTTCTTTTCAAGAAGCGTTTGAAAATCCGCCATAGCCTGACAGGGATGAAGCCAGTCAGAAAGACCATTGATCACGGGAACGGTAGCAAACCGCGCCAATTCCTCAACACGATCATGCCCAAAGGTACGAATCATGATACCATCAACATAACGGGAAAGCACTCGTGCCGTATCAGCAATAGGTTCTCCTCGTCCCAACTGAATATCGCGACTACTCAAAAAGAATCCTATCCCCCCCAGTTCATAGATCCCTGCCTCAAAAGAAACACGCGTTCTCGTTGAAGACTTCTCAAAAATCATCGCCAACTTCTTCCCAGCAAGAACGCGAGCATACCTTTTCTTGTTCTTTTTCATCTTGATAGCAAGGTAAATGATATCAAGAAGCTGTTCTGGTGTAAAATCCTGTGTCGTCAAAAAATCCTTTGGCAAACCAGTCATATCTACTCCTCATCCTTTTACAAAAGAGAATTATGAATAGAGTAGTATACATAAAACATGGTTTTTTTGCAAGAAAATGCGTTTCAGCTCAAAATTCAAAAATGAAAAGTTGTCATGCCACGAAAAACCACCATCTGAAAGAGAAAAAGAGCATGTCCCCTTGATGTGAAAGAAATGAGGAGGAAAGTTTGGTTTTGCCCTTTACTTGTTGGTTTGACTGTTCATTTGAAGAAGACGAACCTGCTCCTCATACCACTTCACTCGTCGTTGAAGTTCCTCAAAAGTCTCGTCGGAAATAACTTCGCTATTACGATAGATCGCGACCCACAAGGCATACTCACGATTCAGTGATTCAATCAGATCCGAAATGGTAGTGATTTCCCTGATTTTTTCCTGAATATTAGGGGGATAGGTTGTGATGACAAAATTGGTAACACTCGCGGCATTGGTTATCACGACGGTGTTGGTTATGACGACGGCATTTGACGACGGCTGCACAACCGTCATGGGAAGATTGGTCTCTAACGAAACAGTATTCGTTACTTCAGCGGGCAAGGGTATATTGGTCTTGATAATAAGCGATTCAACCTCTCTATAGTTGATAAAAAACTCCTTTGTGCCTGTAATACTATTGGAGGTAGACTGAGCAACGGCAATCGCACTCACTCTGACGGGGTATTTCCCTGCCACCGATCCAACACGCTGCAGATTCCACACAATCTTTTTGGATTCATTGGGCTGCACCTTGAGAAAGGTAACTACATTGGTATCCTCCTCCGCAAGCGTAAAACCCTTCGGTGGAGTAAGAATTAGCGAAAGGCTATCCAAAGGCACCTTGCCCGTGTACACAAGCTCCGCCGATACGGGAACCGGAGGAGCTTTTACCTCCTCGGGGAGAATAATCGAGAGTGTCATATCATTCGAGGTAAAACTCTGTTCTGTGTGGATTCCATACATCGTGGTAATGAGAAGACTCTGATCAGGAGCAAGGCTTACGGGATTGTAGTAAAGGGCTACGGCACCACTATACTGAGATGATCTCTTTAATGCCTGAGAGGTATCGAGGGGAACATCCCAAAGATTATCGTAGAGCTTGTTCCAGCTCGCAAAGATTACCTGCGAAGGCGGAGTAAATTCCAAACCCTTGAGGCTTCCACGAACGCGTATTTTACCATCAGAAGAAGCAGTGTACCAGTAATCGGGGATACTGTCCTGATAAAAAAGTGTTTCCTTGGTAATCCTTCCCCTCCCGGGAATATCAAAACTCGAAACACCACTCTCACGAAGATACACATCAAGAAGAAGACGAAGCCCCACAGAAACATTCCTCTTTGTTGTGTTTTTCAAACGGTAGGAAATACGAACATTGTTGGATATACCATTCACAGGATTGGGTGCCAAAGCAATGGTTTGCTCAATACTCACCCCCCGCACTGACCACACACTGATCAGCATATTAGAAAGCACATACGGCCGCTTCTCGTAGTAGCCTGTATCGGAACCAAAGATAATATTCTCATTATTCACCCGTATCGTAGAAATGGTTGTTGGTGGAAACTTGTTGTAGAGAAGATAGGCATCATCATCAAAGGGGTTGTCTGGATCCCCCTGCACTGTTTTGAGATAATAGGCAGAGGTATTCTCATCATGATAAATAGCAATATACTGATTGGAAACAACGAGTAATCCCCACGCCCAAAGGGGCAATGCTATCAAAACCCCCAATACCACACGCCTCATAACCCCTCCCGCGACATCATGAGAGTCAGTTCATCAATCTTCTGTTTCTTGAGATCCAGCAATTTGTTCTGCAATTCAAGCAGTTCTGCCACCAGAGTGAGATAGCGATTCTGTCTGACTGCAATCTTTTGAATATCCTTTTCCGATGTTGACGCCTGCAAAGATTTTTCGATATCCTGCACAAACTGTCTTGTTTGATAGGCATACACCGAGGAGGGAAACCTGTTGAGGAGTTCTCTGTAGATACCCAAGGCCCGATAGTACTCCTTCTTGGCAGCAAAAGAACGCCCCAACCAATACAAAGCACCATCCTCATTGGCATCATTCACCGCATGCCGATTGAGATAATCCGAAAGCAAGGCAATCCCCGCATCATAATCACCCACAATAACAAACATACGTGCCGTGCTGTAGAGAGCACGCGAATACACACTGGTATCACTGTACGATTCCAATACCTTTCGATAGTAAGCCTGTGCCTGACGGTAGGACTGATTCACAACAGCAATATCCCCAAGATAGCTGTACACCCGCGCCTGATACTCCCTCGGAAGCGACACATCCTGAAGTGCCTTGAGAAGAAGTTGCGTTGCCTCATCATAGCGCTGAGCGGCAATGGCATCCATTGCCTGAAGATACACCTGTGGCACCTCAGCACTCCACAGCAAGCAGCTCATCACAACCCCTATGCCAAACCACATTCTACGCATGCATTCTCTCCTCGAGGTAGTGATGAAGCGCCAAGAGTCCAAGATAGTAGGAGTAATCCCCAAAACCCGTTATCACCCCAATAGCCTTGTCAGCGAGGTAGGAATGATGCCGAAACTCCTCCCTCGCATAAATATTTGAGAGGTGAATCTCCACAAAGGGAAGTTGCACAGCAAGAATCGCATCCCGAATCGCAATCGAAGTGTGCGTATACGCCCCCGCATTGATAATGAGACCCTTCGCCGTTAACCCCTCATGGTGCAAAAACGAAATAATATCCCCCTCGCTATTTGATTGAAATGCCGAGAGATGATAGCCAAGTTGCGCGGCCTGTTCCGTAAGCCTTGCCACAATTGTTTGAAGGGAGACATTCCCATAGACACTTTTCTCCCGTATGCCCAACATATTGAGATTGGGGCCATTTACCAACAGAATTTTCTCCATAGTTCTCCTCACTTGCGATACGAATACAACGAAAAACTCGTTGACTCATCTATTAGCAGAGCATCCATACTCAAATCAAAGGCCAAAAGTCTCGCCTCATTTTTATAAACACTGAGACGCTGCCACTCCTCTGCTGAAAAGTCTACAGCCACAATAACATTCTCATCCCCTTCTTTCTTCGAGAGATAGAGAAACAACGGTTCAACAGGCATTTTCTTTTTGAGAACAATCACCATAACATTCCCATACGAAAAGAGATACCAAGGAGCAACCGCACTAATCCTCTCCCCCTCCAATGCTATCCCAAAGGTAGGACAAAGAATGGTGCTATGCACAAGCGCCTCATTACGAGCATAAAACTCCCAGAAGATATTTTCGTCCACGGTATCGTTATCACTTACCATCACCGTAAAGGCTGGAAACTCCTCATTCGTCCAGATAGCATCCACACGAACAAGCCCAAAGCGAAAACCCCTCCGCTTCGTCACAGGGGCTGTTTGAATCGATGTTCTCTGATTTGAAGAAAAGCCACCGGGAAGAAAGGTATACCTCACCTCTTCTTCTACATTATCAAAAACAATCTGATGAAGACGAACCGGCCTCTCCCGTTCAATATGCCAATCAATATTCCCCGTCATGGTAAAGCGCACATAGGTACTTTCAGGTTCAGGTGTAGTGTACAAGAGCCGCAAAGAACGAAAAAATGGATCCACTGGCATAACGACAGGTCCCCGTCTCTCTTGCTGTCCAACGAGAGTGGTCATCTCCTTTTCATTGTTTTCAACAGATTTTACCTGCTTTTGACATGCCACCAGTACAACAAGAAGAAAACATACAACACTTCTTTTCATGATATAGAGTATATCGGCACAAATAACAGGTAATTTACAAAAGGAAGACTACTTGCCCGCAAAAGAAATCAGAGAGAGAAAAAGAGGAGCAATTGTCTGAAAGAAAAGTAGCTGCGTCTCATCCCACTCACGCCTCTCATTATGAAAATCATGCACACCGAGAACACCCCAGAGTTCTCCATGCCACCACAAAGGTACAAAGAGAATCGAACCGCCGCCCGTCATTTCAAAGTGCTTTTTTTCATAAGCATTGAGGGGAGTATCAGCAGACAAAACAAGATACCCCTGCTGAAAAACGTGCCCCACCCAATCTTCAGAGAAGTGCTTTGCCTCCAGCTTTGGAGAAGCAACAGAAGCGCCTTCTGATGACCAAACATACTGGGAGTCAAGCACCCCATCCTGCGGCACCCATCGATAGGCAAAAATTCGTTGAACATCCATAAAAGCAGAAACCTTCCGACACACATCAACGAGATCTCGATGATTCTCCACCACTGCCTGCAAAATCTCTCGCATCATCTCCAAACTTGTTTGCTGCTTGTAGAAAAGCCTCATGTGGTTCATGCGATCAGTGATATCGTTCAAAACAAAAAGATACACATCGTCCTTCAGCTGCTTCAAATGAGCGGCACTCACCTCAACAAAGTGAGCCTCCTTTTTCATATCGATCAGGGTAAAGATATGATTTTTGATCTTGATAGACTCCTTGAGGCCCTGAAACTCCTTCTGAAGATGGGCCTGATCCTCCCCTCGAAAGATCTCCCAAAAATACTTGCCCACGAGAGAAGCGCTATTTCCTCCCATCAAACGGGAAAACTCCTCATTAAACCGCTTCATCCTCCCCTCAGCATCAGTGAAAAAAATCGCATTGGGAGAAGAATCAATAAAATCCTTCATGAGTTGATTTTCTGCCAAAAGAGTCTGCTCACGACTTTTGTAGTGACTCACATTGGTGATAATGAGTACATAGCCATTCTCAGTGAGATAACCACTGTCATCAACGATAGGAGAAAACTTGTACTCGACAGGAATCTCTATACCCTGCCCATTGATGAGCACACGATCCTTTTTGGTCAGCGATGTGGGTCCCTGAGACTGAACAAGAGCAAAGGGATCCTCAATCTCATTATCCTCTGGACTACGGATGAAAACCACCTCTCTCAGCGGCCTCCCCAAAACCTTTTGCTGAGAAAGCCCAAGATAGACTTCAGCAACAGGATTTAGAGAGGTCACATACCCCTTGGTATCGAGCGTAATCACCGCCTCACCGATACTCCTCAGCGTGGTCATGAGCCGTTCTTCGTTAGCCTTGAGCTGTTTCTCAAATTCCTTGCGATCATTAATACAAACAGAAACACCAGCCACTCCCACAACCTGATCCTTGCTATTAATCAAAGGAAGCTTAAAGGTCTCATACCAAAGCGTCATATCATTACGAACAAAGGACTCTTCCTTGTGAATCTTCGCCCTTGAATACACAACACAGTTATCCTCTTGCATGGAGGCTTCGGCATAAGCCAACGGAAAGAGATCTGTTTCCTTCTTTCCTATAACTTCCTCTCGACGAAATCCATGAAGCTTGAGAAAATTTTCATTCACCTCAGAGAATCTCCCCTCCATGTCCTTAATCCACACAATCAGGGGAATATTCTGAAGAACAGATTGCCAAAGAACAATGTGATAGGCTTCTTCCTCCGTTGTTATTATAGGCTTGATAAGCACAATATACAGGGAATGGGGAAGATGATCCACAGCCACACGAAACCCATGAATATTTGCCTTAAAGAGAGCCCCATTTTGCTTAAGAAAGGATATATTCTCCATAAGAACAACAGATTCACGACACGCCTTTTCACGAAGAGAAGGCTCTGCAACAAGATCAAAGAAACTCCTCTTCGTCAAGTCCTGAGTATGAACATAGCCATAGATCTCCAGTGCTGCCTGATTCACATCAACAATACGATAGGTTTCACATTCGACAAGAAGTGCTGGATCAGAGATCTTTTTTACAAGTTGAACGATACTATCCTGAGAAAAATCTGCCATTCTTTTCTCCAAATTTTTCAGAGATATTATAACATGCCCACCAGAAAAGTCAATATTTACTCAAAAGCATAGCATGTGAAGGTCAAAAAAATGCCCCCTTTTCATTTCTAAAAATGCCCCCAAGCCGAACAAAATTCTCTCAAAACTTCCACAAAAATCCCTCCTCCCTGTATAATAAAAAGCACATAAGGAGAAACCATGCAAACCAAACTCTTTCCTTCTCCTCTTGCAAAGGATGCTCTTCCCACGGCGGCTCGCCTCCTACGGAAAGGGGGACTTGTTGTCTTCCCCACAGAGACAGTGTATGGTCTCGGTGCAAATGCCCTCTCAGAGGAAGCTGTTCACAAAATTTTTCTCGCCAAGGGAAGGCCACAGGACAACCCTCTTATTGTCCATATTGCCGATATGTCCATGCTTCCCCTCGTGACATGCAACCTCCCCCCAGAGGCAGAAAAACTCTTTGCCACCTTCTCTCCCGGTCCCCTCACCGTTATCTGCCCTAAACACCCCTCGCTTCCACAAAATGTGACCGCAGGGCTTCCCACTGTAGGAATACGCATACCATCCCATCCCCTCGCTCAGGCTCTCATTCGACAAGCCTCTGTTCCCATTGCAGCCCCCTCCGCCAACCGTTCAGGAAGACCAAGCCCCACCACCTTTGCCATGGCTGTCAACGAAATGAATGGAAGAGTGGATGCTATCCTTGATGGGGGAGAGTGCAACCATGGGCTTGAATCCACTGTTGTAGCCATCCAAGAGGGAAGTATTGTCATTCTGAGACCTGGTGCCATCACTGAAGAGATGCTTCAAGAAGCTGGTTTTTCCGTAAGCAGACACCCTACCTCACACAATCGCCCCATTGCTCCCGGTATGAAATACACCCATTACAAACCACATTGTGATGTTTATCTCACCCGAGATTTCCCCCTCGAAGCCATTAGTCGTCGTTTCCCGAACACTCCCGTCGCCCTCATTGGTATTACCGTGCCTTCTTCTTCCTACCTCACCATCCAATTTGACAACCTCACTGCCTATGCCCGCCAACTCTATGCCACCTTTGCCAAACTCGAATCCCAGAACATCGCCGTTATCATCGCTCAGGCTGTTGAACCCAAAGGCATAGGCAAAGCCCTCATGAATCGACTCCAAAAAGCAAGCGGCAATCAATGGATAGAGGACATGGCATGAGTCTTCCTTCCCTTCTTGATATCTACAATATACTCCTTGACTTCCACGGTGAACAAAACTGGTGGCCCATCGTCAAAAATGGGGTTTCCCTCTACCTGCCCGAATATGCCACACGAGAAAGAACCCCTGAAGAAATCCTTGAAATCTGGATTGGGGCAATCCTCACCCAAAACACCGCTTGGAAAAATGTCGAAAAAGCCATCACCAACCTCAAAACCCACATCGCCCTCTCACCCAGTGAAATCCTCCACTACCCCCAAAACGAACTAGCCGAACTCATTCGACCTGCGGGCTACTACACCCAAAAGGCAAAAAAACTCCACGCCTCTATGCACTTCATTGAAAATACCCTCAGTGGTAATATTCTCCGCCTCAAAACCTTTCCTCTCGCCCAAGCCCGCACCCACCTCCTCTCTCTCTGGGGAATTGGCCCAGAAACAGCCGACTCCATTCTCCTTTACGGCTATCGATTCCCCACATTTGTCATTGATGCCTACACACGAAGAATACTTCTCTCCCTCGGTTTCTCTGAAGCCGCCCTCTCTTACCATGAGTTTCAAGCGTACTTTCAAAAAACACTCCCTAGCGATGCCCACCTCTACGAAGAATACCACGCCCTTTTCGTTGCTCAAGGCAAACACTGCAAAACGAAAGAAGGCTGCATCCACTGTCCCCTCAGCCCGTGGTGTACAACACACAAACGCTGAACAACAGACGCACAGCATTTTGCACAATACGCACAGAGTTTTGCACAATTTTGCTCTATCACTGTTTCACCCACCCCTCCATCAAACTCAAAAGCAAAGTGCTTGCTTTTTTCCTTTCTTTCCGTTATGATAACAGCATCTTCACAAAAAGGAGAAATAGGTGAGGATCATCATCAGTGGAGGGAAAACAGGTGGCCACCTCATCCCCGGCATTGCCCTCTATGAAGAGGCTCTCTCTCGTGGGCACGATGTCTTTTATTTTCTCGGACCAAACGATGACCGATTTTCCATCACCAATCGCATTCACCCCCAACATCGTCGCATTGTAGAGATTGGTTCCCTTTCTCGAAAACTCTCTTGGAAAACACCCCTCTGGATACTCCGTATTCTCCGAGCCTTTTTTGCCACCAAAAAAGAAATTCGCAAACTCAAGCCCGATGTAGTTGTTATCACCGGAGGATATATTTCCAACCCCGTTGCCCTCTCAGCCATCGTCCTCGGTATTCCTCTCTACATTCTCGAACAAAATACCGTCGCTGGTATCACCAATCGCTTTTTTGCCCCCTTTGCTCGCAAGGTTTTTACATCCTTTCCCCACACAGAAAAAATCCCCCCAAAGAAAGCCCTCTTCACCGGCAACCCAACCATCTTCAATCAACCACTCCCTCGAAAACAGGCACGAGAGTTTTTCAACCTCCCATCCGAATCGCTTTGCGTGGGCATAGTTGGGGGAAGTCAAGGGGCACGACGACTCAATGAGGCCATCCTTTCTCTTCTCCCCTGCTTTGCTTCCAGAAACATTGCCTGTGTGTGGAGCGTGGGGGCTTCTGACTATCGCCGATTGCAGGAAAACGGCACACTCGCCTCATTAGAATCCAACTACCCTCTCGTGAGAATATACCCTTTTATCGAACGAATGGATGCCTTTTGGGGAGCCTGTGACGCCGTCATTGCACGAAGCGGCGCCACTACCATTGCTGAGGTGTTAAGTAGTTCCTGTCCCGCCCTCTTCATTCCCATTTACCGCTCACCCGACGACCATCAGAAAAAAAACGCCCTTTCTCTTGTTAACGACGGAGGGGCCTGCATGGTAGAAGAACCCAACCTTGACCAACTTCTCACTGTGGTAGAAGAGCTTCTTTCCTCTTTGCCAGCCAAACGAGAAGCCCTTCGTCAGCGTTTTTTGCTACAGTCTTCCTCTCCCCAAAAACTCATCCTCACCACCATCGAAAACAACCTCAAAGGAGGCAAGCCATGATGACACTCTGGAGCGAAGTCAGCCAAGAGAGAGACAACACTCCCCACTTTCACCTTCTCATCGATGGATGCTGGAAATGTCTTTCATCAGGTTCATTTCAGGATGTCACCAACCCCGCTACCGGCGAAGTCATCGCCCGTGTTCCTCTGGCAAACGCACAGGACACAGAAAACGCTATCCAAGGGGCGTATCGATTCTTCCAGAGCCTCACGGTAAATCCCCTCGAACGCATAGAAACCCTCCTCAAAGCTGCAGAAATCCTCGCCTCCTTCCGTGAAGAAATGGCAAAAACAATCGTTCTCGAATCGGGAAAACCTATCTCCATAGCCCTCTCAGAGGTCGATGCCACCATCGAACGCCTTCATCTCGTTCTCGAGGAGGTGCGCGTTCTCTACGGAGAATACATTCCTGGAGAATGGGTACATGACACCCAGGGGAAATTTGCCATTGTTCGTCGCAAACCCCTCGGCGTGGTTGCCGCCATAGCCCCGTTCAACTATCCACTCTTCATCGGTGCAGCCAAGATAATCCCTGCCCTCTTGGCAGGCAACACCGTCATCGTCAAACCAGCAAGCGACACCCCTCTTTCGCTCATCCTCTTCACCCGCATCCTTGAGAAAGCAGGCATTCCAAGCGGAGCCATCCACATTCTCACAGGAAAGGGAAGTGAAGTCGGTGATATGTTGGTAAGCCACCCCCTCGTAAGGGCGGTAAGCTTCACTGGTTCCACAGCCGTAGGGGAGAACATTGCCCGCAAAGCAGGCATGAAAAGGCTCCACCTCGAACTCGGAGGAAAGGCAAGTGCTCTTGTGTTCGCCGATGCAGACCTCAAACAAACGGCCAAACTCCTCTGCAAAGGAGCTTTTCGCAACTCTGGCCAACGATGTGATGCTGTAAGCCGTGTTTTGGTAGAAAAGACCATTGCCGACGATCTTATCCAAGCCCTCATCGAAGAATCCCGAAGCTACTTTTGTGGCAATCCACTCGATCCCAAAACACCTCTGGGAACGGTGATCAACGAAAGTGCAGCCATACGACTGGATGGGCTCCTCGAAGATGCCAAATCCAAAGGAAGCCATATCCTCGTACACAAAAAGCGCGAAAACCTCTTCTACGAACCAACCATACTCGAAGTTTCCCTCGAAACACGACTCGCCTGGGAAGAAATCTTTGGGCCTATTCTCCCTCTCATCCGTGTATCAAACGAAGAAGAGGCCATCGCCATCGCCAACAAATCAGAATATGGTCTGGATAGCTGTGTCTTCACCCGCGACATTGACAGAGCCTTCCGTATAGCCAACAAACTCCAGGATGGGAGTATTACCATCAACAACATCCCCGCCCACGGTGTAGGCCACTTCCCCTTCGGGGGTAACAAACGCTCAGGTATTGGGCGAGAGGGCATCAAGTATAGCATCGATGAACTCACCGAACTTCATACCATCATCGTGAGTCAATCATAGGAGGAAAAATGCACCCTAAGCCTCTTCTCTCTCTTCAAAAGGTAAGCAAACACTTCAGCATCGGCAGAAACCCCCTCCCTGTTCTCGAAAACATCTCCCTCGACCTCTACGAAGAAGAATGGATAGGCCTCATGGGAAGCTCAGGAAGCGGCAAAACCACCCTTCTGTCTCTTATTGCTGGTCTCGAGAAACCCTCGAGTGGAGAGATTCTCTGGAAAGGGAAAAAACTCTTCTACTTCCTTGACATCTACCCCGCCTACCTTCGCAACCATGCTTTTGGTTTCATTTTTCAGGATTACCGTCTTCTCCCTTCGGAATCCGTATGGAACAACATCCTTCTCCCCCTCCGTATTCGCGGTTGGTACACGCGAGAAGATGTCCAACGAGCAGAATGGCTCCTTGAAGAAGTCAATCTCACCTCCTACCGTCACCAAAAAACAGGCCTCCTCTCAGGGGGACAACAACAACGACTGGCTATTGTACGAGCCCTGGTAGGAAAACCAAAACTCCTCCTCGCCGATGAAGCACTGGCAAACCTGGACGAAGACACTGCCGAAGAAGTCATCAACCTCCTCAAAAAAATCAAAAAATACCAAGGATTTGCCATGATCTTGGTCCACCACCAAAAAAAATTCAACAAACACTGCGATCGTTCCTACCTTCTTCAAAAAGGGAGACTTGTTGAACTATGAAAAAATGTATCCTTTTCCTTCAAGAACTCATCGCCCAACCGTTTTTCAATTTTCTCTTTCTCCTCACCTTTATTATCACTGTGTGGTTTAGCATGACATTCCTCTCTGTAGAAAAAACCATACTCTCCTATTTCGAAAAACACTTTCAAACACAACTTCCGCCCCAGACCATTCGCGTGACCCCTCGTCCTTTTCGTTCCCCTGTCCTCTTTGGCATCCAGCCAAAACAACCACAGGGAAGCTTTATCAATTCAAGCGTTCTCGCCACCATTCAGAAACTCCCCGGTATCAAAAAAACCTATGCATTTCAATCCCTCCAGATTCCCATGCAGGTTCAGATCTCCCTCTTCGGTTTTGCCTACCAGAGTGATGTTGTTGCCATTGGTGTCCCCTGGGAATTCATTCAAAGCGAAATCCCATCCTCTTATCGAACACGCTGGCTCAGATGGAAAGCAGGAGATACCATACCCGCTCTTCTCCCTGCTACCCTCCTCGATATGTACAACCAAACCCTTGCCAAACCCAACCAACTTCCCACCATTACCGAAGACTTTGCTCGCGGGCAGAGACTCCGACTTGTCTTTGGAAAATCGAGTCTCAAAAGCCTCTCCAATCCAGAGATAGGCGAAGGAGAACTCATCGGTTTCAGCCGAAAGGTGAACGAAATTGCCCTTATCCTTCCCAATGCTGTAGTGGAACACTACAACAAACAATTTGGCAAAACCTCCCCCGAATACAGCCACCTCATCATTCAGGCCGATAGCCACGAGAGTCAAATTCAACTCACCAAAAGCATCAGAAAACTTCAACTCGTTGTCTCTACCGACACATCCCTCTCCGAAGAGATACTGGCCTTTTCCTCCTATTTTCGAACAAGCTTTCGTATAGCCCAGCTTCTCCTTTGGCTTCTCTGTAGCATCGCTATTGCACTGGCAGCCCTTCTCGCTGGTACAAAACGCCTCCCCTACTACACCCTTCTCCGCATCCTCGGCGAAAGCCGCATTGTTATCCTCATTATGGTAGGTACAAAGTACCTTGTCCTCACTGCTCTAACCTACTTCCTCGCCACATTTTCCTTCACAAAAATCCTCTCCCGCATCCCCCTTTCATGGAAGGGCATCACCGTCCAGTTAGCCACCACCCCCGATATGCTGTTTTTCTGGATCGCTGTAGCTGTCTCCCTTTTTCCTCTTCTCTCGCTATTCTCCTTTCATCCTACCAAAAAACTTTAACGGGGAAGGCGTTTCTTGGCAAGCTTTTTTCGCCCCGAACCAAGAAAACAAAAAAGAAGATTTTTGGGAAAAACAGGAAATTTTTCTCCTCTTTTTTTGGCACCACACACGACAATTTTTACCCCTCAAGGAATTTGCCAAGTTTCCTTTTTTGTGCTACAATAAAAACAAGGAAAAAAGGGGTATCTCATGTCAAACAAGACATTTCTCTGGATTATGGCATCGCTTTGGGCGTTCTCGCTCGTGCTTGCTACTATTTTTCTCACGAGTGGAAAGAAAACAAGTGCCGCTTCCCCTCTTGCAATCGAAGGACGCATCGCTATTATTGAAATCTTCGATGCCATCACCTATACAGGAGAAAGTGGGGTGTTAGAAAGCCTCCAGCCAAGGTCTGCCCTCTCATGGCTAGAAGAACTCCAAACAGCAGCCAACGATCCTCTCACCATCGCTATTATTCTCCGCATAAATTCACCCGGAGGAACGGTAGGAGCTACCCAGGAGATTCGTGCAGCCATCAAACGAGCCCGAGAGAAAGGCAAAATCGTCATTGCCTCGTTTGGAGATATTGCCGCTTCTGGAGGATACTACATCGCCACAGCCTGCGATAAGATTGTAAGCCTTCCGGGCACACTCACAGGGAGCATCGGTGTTATCATGCAGGGCTACCAATACGATGAACTCCTCAAAAAGATAGGCATTCAACCCCGCGTTATCAAATCAGGCAAAAACAAAGACATCATGGCGGGTTACCGAAGCATGAGCCCCGAAGAAGCAGCCATCCTTCAGGAGCTTGTTTCCAATACCTATGAACAGTTTCTCGCCGCTGTCATCGAAGGAAGAAAACTCTCTCGTCGAGAAGTTCTCCCCCTCGCCGATGGAAGAATTTTCACGGGAGAACAGGCATACCAAGCAAAGCTCGTCGACGCTTTGGGGACATTTGAAGATGCTGTGAACCTTGCCCGCGAGATGACAAAATCCCCCCACGCCACTCTCTACTACCCCTCAGAAGAAAACCTCAAGCTGAAGCGTCTTCTCCGGAGACTTTCTCTGGGAAGCACAAAGAGCTTGCCCCAAACATTTTCCCGTCTTCCTTACACCACACTGTGGTACTACACTACCTACTAAAGGAGTATATATGAAATTTTTCTGGACACTTACGATGAGTATCGTTACTGCTATCTCGCTTCTCGCTGCCGAACAGGTTAACTGGGTTCTTGCCACTGTTAACAAAAACCCCATCACTTTCTACGATGTGAAACGATATAACGAATTCATCCTCAAAAATTCAGCTGGTCAGGTAACCAATACCGTTGAAGAAGGCATAAAGTCATGGATTACCTACTACATCATCAAATCTCTCGGTGAAAAAGACAAGCGCTACATTGTTTCAGAGGATGAACTGAGAGATGCCTTTGTCCCCTACATCAAGATGACGAACGACCAACCCCAGCTTGCTCCGCTGCTTCTCGAGTACCGAGATCTTCTCGAAATGCGTACAGAAATGAACCTCATCATCCAAAAACTCACCTTTTTCAATGAAGCCTTCAAACGAAAACTCTATCAAGGCATTGATGAAAACGAAGCAAGGAATTTCTACGAGAAGAACAAAACCAACTTTGTTGCTCCCCCTCAACTGAATCTCATGGTTTTTGCTGCGCCCTATCCCGAAAATGCATCCCTCACAGAACTGGAAAATTTTGAGAAGGCTTTTGAAGCCCTTACTAAAGAAGCGGCCAAAACCACCAACGGCCAGGCTCTCATCACAAAATACAGCAAGACCATTCCCTTTACCCCCTATTCAGGCACAAGTGGCCTCACCAACGTCCAAGCCCTCTTCTTCGCTGGTTACCCCGAGGAGGTTTTGGGACTCGCTCTTGACCCAACTTACTATCGACAGTACCTCGACAAAGGCAAGGTATTTGGTCCCCAGCTTCTCCAGTTCCGTAAAGACAAGAAAAAATACATCCTTGTGATGCGCGTTCTTGAAAAAGTAAACTCTGCACCCCTCCCCTACGAACAAGTGAAAGATTACATCGTTTCTATTCTCCAGAACAAAAAGATAGAAGACACCATTACCGAGTGGTGTAGCGAACAGATTCGTGATCACAGTGTTACCATCGAAATCAAAGACAAAAACTACCAAGGAGTCCTCGATGCCTATATACGAAGGTAAACTCTCCGCCAAAGGAGTGCGGCTTGCCATTGTCATCTCCAAATTCAACTCATTCATCGGTGACAAACTCCTCAGTGGCGCCCTCAATGCCTTTGAACAGCTTGATGGCGACACAAAACTTGTCGATATCTACAAGGTGCCGGGAAGCTACGAAATCCCCGGTGTTGTCCGCCGACTCATTGAGAGCAATACCTACGATGCGATTGTAGCCCTCGGTGTCATCATCCGTGGTCAAACCCCCCATTTCGACTATGTTGCAGGCAACACCTCCAAAGCCCTCATGGAAATGGCTGCAGAGGGACGTCTTCCCGTTGTTTTTGGCATCATTACCGCAGACGATGTCGAGCAAGCCATCGATCGGGCTGGTGTCAAAAGCGGCAACAAAGGCTACGAGGCTGTCATGACAGCCATGGAAATGGTGAGTCTTTACAAACAAACCCCCTATGGCAAATAATCCCCCCGTTAGAACCACTGCTCGCGAGCTTGCTCTTCTCATCCTTTATGCCTATGAAATGGGAGACTACAACATTGCCACCGTTACCGACAGCTCGTGGTTAGAGGAGATGTATCAATTCGATCCCGAGGAGAACTATCTTCCGCCCGTCCGCCCATCCGACAGGGGGATTTTTCACCTCGCAGAAGAGGTAAGCCGAGGAGTTCTCAACGAAATCACCCTCCTTGACAAGGAGCTAACCCCCCTCATCAAAACTCGATCCTTTGAACGAGTCCCTGTTATCGACAAAATCATCCTGCGATTGGGCACCTACCTCCTTATCTTTGACTCAACCATCCCCAAGGAAGCGGTATTCTCTCTCTGTGCTCGATTTGCCGACCTCTATAGCGAAGCAGAATCAGCCCCTTACATTCAAGGCATCCTCAGTAACATTGCAGCCAAATGGCGAACACCCCATGGAGGAAAGAATGAAAGCCTTTGACGATCTCCTTCATACCATAGAAATACTTCGTTCCCCTCAGGGCTGCCTTTGGGACAGGGAACAAACCCTCTCTTCCATGCGAGGAGCTATTATCGAAGAAGCATACGAAGTTGTTGAAGCCATTGACAACAACAACGAGGCAAACCTCAAAGAAGAAATCGGCGATCTCATCTTCGTTGCCTGCTTCGTAGCCTACTTAGCCCAGCAAGAGGGACACTTCACCATCGAAGAGACCATTCACAATGTCAATACCAAGCTTATCCGAAGGCACCCCCATGTTTTTTCCTCCCAGTATGAAGGTATCACCGTTGATGGCGTTCTACAAAACTGGGAAGCCATCAAGAAAACCGAAAAACCAGCCAACGAACACCCCCTCCAGAGTATACCCAAAAGCCTTCCCGAACTCCAACGCCTCTCTAAGATTCTCTCCAAAATGAAACGCCTCCAGATGTCGTGGAAACCACCTCACATCCCAGAGCTCTCCCCTGAAGTAACTTTCCACATCCAGCACAATCCCCAAAGCTTTATCAAAGGGCTTCTTCTCTATGCCTTTGAGCAAAACATCGATCTTCCCGCTATTATTCGCGAACTGAACCATGAACTCATCTCCTATTTTGACAAACAACAAGAAAATTTACGCTAGAAAACCTCTCAAAACTCAAGTTTTTCCCCAAAAAAGCGATATGTATAATAGCAAGGATGCGAAAAAAGAGTTCAAGGAGGACACCTATGCGTATTGAAAACATTGGATCACCACCCTATTCCAACCAGAATTATCCTGTGCAACCAACGCCACAGGAAAAACAAGCCCTTGAAAACGAAATCGTGATCACCAAGCAGGAAATCCAGAAAGAAGCTCAAGACGAGGCAGAGAAGGAAGCCACCAAGAAGCAAACAGAAAAACTCCTTCGCATGAACGAGTACTACATCAAAGAACTTCTCTTCCTCTTTAGTTCCAAGGGCAACGCTGAAACCATTGAAAAACTTGCCAAGCTGCTTAAAAAGCAAAAGGAAATGCTCTCCCGCTAAACTAGCCAAACCCAAACATCTCCACAACCTCAAGTTCCTCCCTGTTTAAAACCAAACGCCAAACAACACTCGAAAAGAGCTCAGGGAGGAAGGGAGGGCTCCCATGAAAAACAACCCGCCTCCACGCTGTCTCATCCACAATCTCAAAATACACATCGTTGCCCCTCTTGTGCATACCAACCACAGCAGCAACATACACACCAAACCGAAGGGTATGCGTATCCTTCAAGAAAGAACGATGAAATAACCCAAGGCGACTCTTATACTTTTCCTGAGGAGATTCCACGACATAGAGACCAAGAACCTCAGAGAGACGAAGCCGCTCATAAAAAAGAGGTGAAATAGCGTTTTCGTTATCACGCCACACCTCCATAGCATCAAAGAGGAGCGTATCCTCCTCACGTTTATTCTGCACAATCACAAGCTTGTATTCATTGGCTGGCTCGAGATCATCAAACACCCCCATACGTATCCACTCCACAAGAACCTTCTTGCTCACATGAGGATTGCGCTGCAAAAAATCAAAAAAATTCCTATAGGGGCGTTCGAAAAGCATCTGTTTTCTTTCCTTCTCCGAAACCATGGTGAGATGACAAAACCCCAACCGAATCTTGCCATTCTCAATGCTATCATAAAAATCACTCTTCCCAAGAAGGGGAGGCAAAAATTCTACACCCAAAACAAACCGCGCATAAAGTATAACACGATTCTTCTCCCGTGTGTGGGAGCATTGTTTCAAACACGCAAGGGTAAAAAGCAAAGGATCCCTCTGCAACAAGAGAAGTGCATAAGCAAGGGGAGTGTGCTTCAGCCGTTCCCAACGACGAGAGACAAGATACCGCCCCTCATTGAGAAGACTTCTCCAGTGAATCGACTCCCTCGCCTCAGGAGAAAGACGTTGTTCAATCTCTCGCTTTTCCTCAATCCATAATGGATGTTGTCTTCTCAGATGAAAAAGGAAGCGTCTCGCTTGATCCCGATCAACAAATCGTTGAAGGTAGAGAAGAGCCTCTTCCATATAAACAAAAGGGCCACGGAGTGAGGGGTGCATTACCCTGCTAATCTCTCGAAAAAGCACACCCATTCCATGAACAACATGCCTTCGAGAGTACAAAAACCCTTCATCAAAGAAAAAAGGGTGATCCACCCAACGCAAGGCAATAGGAAAAGAAAATCCCAAACGATCACTCCCCCAAGCAAGAGAAACCACATTCCACAACCGAGAAGACACCATACGAAGAATAAGAAAACCCTCCCCTCCATCCAGAAAGGTATCCACCACAGGAAAGCCATCCTTTTCTCCCACTATTGAAAAGCCTTTTTCCAGTGGAAACCGCGTCACAACAAAAACGTTCCCCTTCTGTGAGGGGATCATCCCCACATAGCCTCTCCACCACCGATTCACCAGCCACCGCACATGGGGCAAGAGACGCTCATTCACAAGAAACTCCATCCTCCCCGTCTGAGCAAAAAACATCACCTCCTGATGAATCCCCCTCTCCTTGCAAAAATGCAGCCAGCAGTCCTTCACCTCCAGGGGTGCTACTCGTACAAGAAACGGTAAACCATACCGTACAAAAGCCCGTACACAACGACAAAAAATACCCTCTAGCCACTCCCTCTGAAGGGGATACTCACATGCCTTCACTGTGCTAGCCTCCAACGGCAAGGGAGAAAGCACAGGAATCCCTGCAACAAAACGCTCAACCTCTTCCACAAAATCAGGATGATTGCAAAAGATCTCCCTCACCCTTTCATACCCTACTACCTCTCCTCCATCCCATTCCTGCCCAACCGTAGCAAGAGCTCGAAGATGAAAGCGATTCACAACATCAACAAGATGGCGAAGCTTCTCCACAGGCTTTTCAAGGGTATACCGACACTCAACATACCAGTTTTTCCCATAGGTTCTTTCGTAGTATGAAACCATAGCATCAAGTCGATTTTCCTCACACTCCTCAATCTCTCTCCCCACCAAAAGAACAAGCCCCTCACCAAATTTTTGCAAAATCTTGGGTTCCAGTACTCGAAGACGTCGTTTTTGGATAGTACTCATCAGGGCATAAATATTCTCAATACCCTTCTGAGAAACAGCCACAACCGTCATGGGGAAACCTCTCCGCCCACCAGGAGCATGAGAAAGAATTTCCACAGCGTAGATAGGTTTGAGTCCTTTTTCAGCGGCAACCTTAGCCAAAAGAACAAAGTGCCGAGTAGAATACCGCCCCACAATCGCAATAGCCCCCCACTGCCACTTGGCATAGAGGGAGGCTAACGAACTCACCAATGTGTGCAATCTCGTTCTATCAGGAAAGAGAGCAAGATGTGTCCACATCCCTACTCAAGAAGTGGGGCAAGCTGTTTCGACGCTGCCTGAACGAATGCCTGCAAAACCTTGTCCTCTGTCTGAGCCGAAGCAGTAATACGAGTGTTCTCCGTTTGGAGCACCTCTCCCGTGGTCACATCCACCATCTGGAGAGAAACCTGATATGTCCCCACATAACGCTGCACTGTCTCATTATAGCTTACCTCAGAGGGGACAACACTCACAATCACCACCTGGACAATACCCTGCGATTTCAAAAGAGAAAATACAGATGGCTGAAGATCCACAAGCTCTTTATTGGCTGGACGCTCCGTTACCCGTTTCACACGATATCCACGCTTCAGAATAGCACTTTCCATCTCTGTTTCCAGTGACTTAAGGGTAGACCAGTTTACCCCTTCCTGCACCAAACAGAGAACCGCTGTTGTCTTTTGCTGTTTTTGACCCGAAACACTCTTAAAAGAGACAATTGTTTGAGACTTCATTACAGCATCCCGAAGCTGCGTATAAAGGGGTTTGTAAGCCTCACCAAGGGAAAGAAGTTCAGGAAAATCCATATCCACCAATGCAATCAGTTTATTTTCCACAAGAGCATTCTTCAGGTTTTGGATTTCACATACTACCCTTCCCTGTGCATCACTCAGAGCCGACTTTGTCCACTGTCCCGTATTGCCACGAATGGAAAAACTCACCGCCATACCATCCACAGGGGTTTCCTTATCACCAAGATACACAACCTCAAAGAGAAGTTTTCCACCCTTCTCCGTATCCACCACAGGGGAATTCCCCACAGGGCGAATACGCAAACTTGAAAGCAACTCTGTCATCGACTGGGCATACACCACTATCTCATCCCTTCTCTCCTCTACCTGCGTTGCACTCACAATTGCCTTTTGGTAGGCAAGCAAAGCCTCTCGAATCCGCCCCTTTTGCTTAGCTGACTCAGCAGCACGGAGATTTTCATCCACCAGTGCCAGTTTACGAGCCAGTTCGGATAAAATACGAGAGCGTTCATTGTCCATAGCGGAACGCGCGATGCGAGCCTGCACCCATACACGAGTATAGACAAGCCCATCATCATTCACATTCTCACTGTAATGCTTCACAATCTCAACCCCAGTGAGACGAGCTACCGATTTTGTCCTCACTGTCTGACGAAACTCCGCCTTGAGGCTCTCACGAGATTCTTCGCTAATCATACCATACGACTTGAACTCCTTGTCAACCTCCGCCTGTTCAAAAATCGCATTGGCAATCTTTGCCTTGGCATCAGCAAGGGCTTGATCCTTAAGTTTCTCAAGTACATCAATACCCTCTGCGTACCCTACCACATAAAAGTATGTTTCATCAGAAATCGTCTGATTCACCCATTCAGGCTGCGATGAAATAGCTGGAGAGGATGGTGCAGCCTTCACACCCTGCTGCCCACAGGCAAGAAACATCATCCCCACGACCAAAGACAGAATATTTCGAAAAGCTTTCATAGTTCACCCCTTTTCACAAATTTCTCTTCTCTATACTATACCATCATTTTCAAAAGAAATCAACAAAAAAGGCTGCCCCTTAAGGACAGCCTTTTTCTTTTTTAGAATTTTCTACTTCAATCCTGTCATCATGATTCCCTTCACAATATAGCGCTGACCAATGAGGAACACAATAATAAGCGGCAACACCACAATCAGCGAAGCAGCCATCACCAGATGCCACTGGGAACCATAACTCGACTGAAACGCCTGAAGCCCAACGGGCAGCGTCTTCATCTCATCCTTGTTTGTCACAATAAGAGGCCACATAAAATCATTCCAAGTAAAAAGATAGGTGAAGATTGCCATCGTTGACATAGCCGTCTTGGAGAGAGGCACAATAATTGTTGTCAAAATCTGCCATCGAGTAGCGCCATCAATGTAGGCAGCCTCTTCCAACGAAGCTGGAATAGAAAGAAAATACTGCCTCAGCATAAAGGTACCATAAGCAGAAAACGCACCCGGCAAAATCAACGCCCCATACGTATCAATGAGCGAAAACTGAGGAATGAACGGAAAGATCTGATGGAGGAAAAACCCGTTCTTCATCATAATAAACACCGGGATCATCATCACCACACCCGGCACCATCAGCGTAGCAAGGTAGGCAAGAAAAACCTGATCACGGCCAACCCAACGGAGACGAGCAAAGGCATACGCAGCCATCGAACAGGTGATGAGTTGCAACACCACCACAGCAACGGAAACAATAATCGAGTTAATATAGTAACGAGCAAAAGGGGTTATTCCCTGTCTGTTCCATCCTGCAAAAAACGCCCCATCATAGGAGAGCTTGGGAATCTTCATCTCCGTTCTTCCGAAAAAGTTGTACCACCACGGATCAATCACACGAGAGGGAATCAGCTTGCCATCAAACACATCCTGTGGATACTTGATCGATGTGGAGATCGTAATCAGAAACGGCATAATAAAGATAATCGCAAACACAAAGAGCACCACATACGCAATCGTATTCCGTACCATCTGTTGACGACGGCGCTGTTCCTGAAGAGAAAGGCCTGTCGTTTTTTCTATAGCCATTTTGTTCTCTGTCATATTCATCCTCCTTAGTACTCAACATTCTTTTCTGTAAATATCCATTGCAGAATGGTTGCCAGCATCACAAGCCCAAACAAAATCACTGCAAGCGAAGAAGCATACCCCATCTTTCCCCATTTAAACGCATTGCTGTACACATAGAACACAATGGTCGTTGTACCACCAGCAGGACCACCACCCGTAAGGGCATACTGTGTTCCAAACGCCTGGAATCCACCAATAATACCCATCACCAGAATGAAGAAATTGGTAGGACTCAGAAGCGGCCAGGTAATATTCCAGAACTGCTGCCAGGGAGTAGCACCATCAATCTCTGCTGCCTCATAAAAGTCCTGCGAAATACCCTGAAGCCCTGCGAGATAGAGCATCATGTTGTACCCAGCACCCTTCCATACATCCACAACGATAATAGAAACCTTCGCCCATGTCTTGTCTGCAAGCCAGTTGGGAGGATTGGTAATACCAATAGAGCGCAAAATATTGTTAATAATACCATACTCTGGATTCAAGAACCATCGCCACACAAGAGCCACCGCCACAATATTCGAAATCACTGGCAAGAAATACATCACACGAAATGCCACAATGCCCTTGAGAGGGAGGTTCATAGCGAGAGCCAGAATAAGCGACACCATCATCCCCAGAGGAATTTCAAGCAAAAAGATAAAGGTATTGGCAAGATATTCCTTGAAACGGGTATCACGGAAAAGAATCTCTTCAAAGTTTCGCAAGCCCACAAACTGCAATCCATTGTTTCCCGTTGCCTGCACAAACTTGATATAACACTCCACATTCGGAACCGCAGGTTGAATATTGAGCTTCATCCCCATCAACGAAGCCTCGCTTCCCATCTCACCATTCTCTGTAGCCTGAACAGCAACAGGTTTGGACTCAAGCTGCCCAGCAGGAATGGTAACAGGCTTATCAATTTCAAAAACCCATGTTCGATCACGAGGGGACTCTGTCACCTTAATAAACATATCCGCCTGAATCATCGTCCCTGCAGGAATCACTACCTCACGATCCAAGCGACTCACCAAGACAAGTTCATGCCCCGGCTTGCTCAGATCGAGTCCAATCCCCACTCCCTCAACAGGAGTAGCCCAACGCACATTCGCCGACATAATCTCTGTTCGAGAGAAGAAGAGATCCCCTTCTTTGAGTGTCTTCACTTCAGGAGGGAGTTTGTCCATCACAACATCAAGAAATTGACCCTTCTCATTGGTATACGAAGACCACTGTCTCAGAGCATTCATATCCCCCAGAGAAATCACCTTTTGATCAGGTGTAATCACAACATCCTGAAGAAGTTTGTAGGTAATAGGCACTTGCAAATCTCGGTACCCCACCTTTCGAGTAGTGACCGAGAGCCTCGAGCCCGCAGGAATGTTGATCACCTGATTGGTGTCTGCCCCCGTTCGTTTGAAAGCGACCTTCAACTTTGCAGGACTGGCATACGAGAGACCATCCCACTCCGTAAAAGCAAGATAGAAGGTAAAAAAGATCGGGAAAAAAGTAATCAGCAAAAACCCGATCAGGTTAGGAAGCAAAAATGCCCACGCCGTCAATGCCTCCTGAAGACGCTTCTGAAAGATGTACTTATTTTGTTCTTTTGCCTTATCCGCCATAACATCCTCCACCGGATAAATTTCTTTACCAGTAATTATTTTAAGAGAAAAGATAGTTTTGTCAATATTTAAGAAGAATATTTTTCTTTTTTTTCGTGCCAAAAAACTTGCTCTTGCCTTGTCTCAGTTTGATTCGAGCGAGGAAAGACTTTGGCTGAAACAGGGGGATAGCAGTTTCCCTCAAGGTGTAATAAGTAAGGAGGGGGGTCGGCTTTGCTCTTTCCGTATCTCTTTTTTCTCCCACGGGGAAAACCAAGCTGAAACAAGGAAAGAGACCACAGCATTTTTTCAACAAAAAAGCCTCCTTTCGGAGGCTTTCACTACTTCACAAAACCAACAAAGGCATACATTGCCATGGACATAAGCGCTGCAGAAATAAAGGCAATAGGTAGCCCCTTAAAAGCCTTCGGTACCTTGGCAAGATCCAACCTTTCTCGAACACTCGCCATCATGATGAGAGCCAAAGAAAATCCCACCCCCGCAGCAAAAGCAAAAAACAATGATTCAACAAAATCATAGCGTTCCTTGAGAACAAGAAAAGCCGTTCCCAAAATCGCACAGTTGGTAGTAATAAGGGGGAGATAGATACCAAGGGCATGATAGAGAGCTGGAGCCATCTTTTTGAGAAAGATCTCCACCATCTGCACAAAAGCAGCAATCACCAGAATAAACACAATCACCTGCAAAAACTCAATCCCCAACCGTACAAGCAAAAGATTTACTGGATAGATAACTGCTGTGGACATCACCAAAACAAATGTCACAGCAAACCCCATACCAATTGCCGAACTCATCTTTTTTGAAACCCCAAAGAAGGGACAGAGCCCCAAAAACCGAGAAAAAATAAAGTTATTCACAAAAATAGCACTCATCGTAATGACAAAGAGCTTGTTCACATCCATACGCACCTCCCACTATACTTTCTTTGCTTTGGCTTTTTCTGCCGAACGATTCTTCAAGTACTGGATGAGGGCAAGAAGCGTCCCCAGCACAATAAACCCACCGGTAGGAAGAATCATAATCGTCGCGGGAGATTGAACCCAATGAGTGAGATCAATCACCGTCCCTATGCCAGCCAATTGAAGGGTTATCGTACCACTTCCCAACACCTCTCGAATAAGACCAATCAATGTTAATGCCAATGTAAACCCTACACCCATTCCCAGTCCATCCATTACCGAAAGCAGTGGGGTATTCTTTGAGGCAAAAGCCTCAGCACGTCCGAGAATAATACAATTCACCACGATCAACGGGATAAAAATCCCAAGCGCCCTATCAAGTTCCGGTGTAAAGGCTTTCATCACCATCTGCACAATCGTCACAAACGAGGCGATAATCACAATATAAGCAGGAATACGAACAATCTCTGGAATAAAGTTCCGCAAAAGAGAAATCAACAAATTCGACAAGGTAAGAACAAAGATTACGGCAATCCCCATGCCCAAACCATTAATCGTCTGCGTTGTTACGGCAAGGGTAGGACAAAGCCCCAAAACAACCACAAAGGTAGGATTCTCTCGAAATATACCCTTGGTAAATTCCTTCCATGCGCTCATCGTCACCTCCTACTCTGTTACCGTTGCCGAAGCATTGGTAGTAGCCATGCTTTGAGCAACACTTGTATACAATTCAAATGCCTTCTTGATCGACCGCGTTACAGCAAGCGAAGAAAAAGTAGCACCAGAAACAGCATCACACCCCTTACTCGCAAACTCAGCCTTTGAAGTAGGGATCATATCCCCTGTTCGCCCTAAAAATTGTGCCAACCACTTGGGATCCTTTGCCTTTGTCCCCAGTCCTGGGGTCTCTGATGCCATACTCATCACCACAACCCGTGCCACAGCACCATTGGTAATAGCCGTAAGCACCTCCACTGCCCCACCATATCCTACAGCCGATGTCCGAAACACAAACGCCACAGGGGTATCCTTCGTATACAACACATAGTAGAGAGAGCCATCCACAGACTTTTCCTCATAGCGATCAAAGGGTGAATAGACTTCACGAAGAGAGCGTTCAAACTCATTTTTATCAGCCATATCCAACGATGGCTTTAAACTCCCATAGGTCAAAGCAAGCAGTATTCCCGCCACTGTGGTAATCACCACAAGAGGGTAGAGATCTTTCAAAAACTTCATACCAACACTCCTCTGGCTATTTTACACGACTACGACGATAACCGTAGATCGTAGGACGAAAATACCGATCAATGAGTGGCACAAAGACATTCATAAGCCCAATCGAAAGCGCCACTCCCTCTGGATACCCACCAAAAAGACGGATCAGTGTTGTCAAAATCCCAAGCATCACAGCATAAAACACATTTCCCGAAAAACTCAGTGGGGATGTCACACTATCATTTGCCATAAAACAAGCCCCCAACATCAACCCACCAGAAAGAATATGAAACAAGGGATCCCCTGCAAAAAACCCAGCCCCTGCAGGCAAACCACCCAAAATCCAACTCAAAAGTGCCACAGTCCCTATATAGATTACTGGCACTTCCCAGGTAATAACCTTCCGAATCAAAAGATAAACCACCCCAATGAGAATTGCCAAAGCCGAGGTTTCACCAATACAACCAGGAACATTCCCGATGAAGAGATTCCAATAGTTCGTAAAGCCTTGTGTTGAGGCACTGGCTATTCCGTCCACCTTGAGAACAGAAAGCGGTGTAGCAGATGTAATCATCTCTGGAGAAACAATCATCCGAGACGCCTGCCAAAAATCCACCCCCTGATTCACAAGAGAACGAATCGTTGGAGACCAATGCCCCGTAACAAACCCAGACCATGCAATCATCACAAAGAGTCTCCCGCCAATCGCAGGGTTCATAAAATTGTACCCCAATCCTCCAAAAGCCCATTTCACAAACGCCACAGCAAAGATAACACCAAAAACCACCACAAACCAGGGAGCAGAAGGAGGCAGATTGTAAGCATAGAGAAGCGCTGTAATCACCACACTCCCATCAAAAATGGTAATTCCCCGTTTGGTCATAAGCCCCATCACCAGTTCCGTGAGAAGGGCTGTGACCAAACTGATACCAATAATACGGAGAGAATTTGCCCCAAAGAAATACACACTTGCAATCCCTGCAGGAATAAGGGCAATCACCACATCCCACATCACCTTTTCTACAGAAAGTGGACTATGAATATGGGGAGAAAACAATCCAGCTCCCGCTTTTCCTTTTGCCTTTGCCATAGTTTCCTCTCCTTGCCTCCTATTTTTTCAGCTGAGCCTGCTTGCGTTTGTAGAACTCCTTCCCATATCGAATGAGACCAACAAGAGGAATCTTAGAAGGACAGATATACGCACAGGCTCCACACTCAATACAATCAAACAGCCCTATCGAAGCTGCTTCCTCCACCAGAAAATTATCCGAAAGCTTCGCCAACTCTGTTGGCATAAGCCCTATAGGACAAACAGCAAGACATTTTGCACAGCGAATACAGGGTCTATCTTCAACTTGATAATCTTCTTTCGGAGAAAGAAAAACAATCCCACTCGTCGACTTGATCACAGGCATATTCTCATCAGGAATCTCTAGCCCCATCATAGGACCACCAGAAATCATTGCCGCATAGCGTGCCGGCTTGCCATAGCTTTCGATGAGATGGGAAATAGGTGTTCCCAGACGCACTTTATAATTCCCCGGGTGGGGAACTCCCTCCCCTGTATAGGTCACTCCTCGTTCGATAAGAGGCTTGTAATACACAACAGCCTCATAGATAGCATTCATGGTAGAAACATTCTCCACCAGAACACCAATATCGGCAGGGAGACCTTTCGTTGGAACCTCTTTCCCCGTAATCGCCTGAATGAGCTGTTTTTCTCCACCCTGCGGATAGCGAGTGCGAAGTGGTGCCACTTTAATATCCGATCTACCAGCCACCAATTGGAGCCAATGTTCCACCGCATCAGCTTTGTTCGTTTCAATACCCACATAAACCTTTTTAATAGTTGGCAAAATCTTCTTCACGATCTCGATGGCAACAAGGATCTCCGTTGACTTTTCAAGAAGCATACGATGGTCAATGGTGAGATAAGGCTCACACTCAGCACCATTGAGAATAAGGGTTTCTATCACCTTGCCCGGAGGGGGAGTGAGTTTCACATGCGTTGGAAAGGTTGCTCCACCAAGCCCTACTACCCCAGCCTCGCGCACCAGATCAACAAGCTGCTGAGAGGAAAGATTTTCCCACGCAAACTTCTCGCCCATCCAGTTACGAAAAGAACCACCCGTCTTAATCACTACAAAGTCAACCTGTTTTGCCGTCAAGGTATTGGCTTTTTCAATAGCTGTTACCACACCGGAAACACTGGCATGAATATGAGCAGAAATCATCCCTGTCGCTTCACCAATTCGCTGTCCCTCAACAACCTCATCACCCACATTCACCAACACCTTTGCCGGTGAACCAAGATGCTGCGCCATCGGGATACGAACAAGAGGAGGAATATCAGCATTAACGATAGAAAGCATGGCCGTGAGCTTATTTTCATGAGGATGAATGCCGCCCCGTCGAAATGTAAAGACCTTTTGTTTTTTCTCCATGGAGCACCTCTCTTCACAAAAACATTGTTAATATGATAGTGAAAGGCGAAAAAATAATCAAGAAAAACCCCTGCTTTTTAAACAAATCTATCTTTTTGTTATCTTGCCAACAAAAAAGGGATTATCCATCCTGGATAATCCCTCACTTTTACATATGCTTACGGCACTTTTCCGCGTATGGAATGGCTTCGAGTCGCTCTTCATCAATCTCTTCACCACATACCACACACTTTCCATACATCCCATTCTCTATTCGCTGAAGAGCACGCAAAACATCCTCAAGGGTACGTTTCTGCGTATTGGACAAACCTTCTACCAGAGAGGCCGTACTCAACACATCAGCCTGATCAATAACATCACCATCAGTTTCAAAGGGATTGCTTTCTTCTGCTGTCTCCGTTCGAATATTCTCGAGAATGGAATCCCGCATCTCCTCGAGACGCTTCTTGAAATACTGAAGCCTCTCCTCCGTCATACCATGCTCCTTACTCAGCCTTTGCCTTGGCCGTTTTCGCGCGCAGTGGCTTCTCCTCCTTTAGTTCAATAACATGCACCACCTTGCGATTCTTGCTCTCAGCAAAAGTTACAATACCGGGCTTCAAAGCAAAGAGAGTATGATCTCTTCCCATACCAACATTCTTCCCCGGATGAAAACGAGTACCACGCTGACGAACAATAATATTTCCGGGAATAACCATTTGACCACCAAAAACCTTCACTCCCAAACGTTTGGACTCACTATCTCGTCCATTCTTGGCAACACCGCCACCCTTTTTATGAGCCATGGTTCTCCTCCCACTGCAATTGTATATTCTCTGGATACTGCCTTGACAGGATATCCAGCGTAAGGATCATATTCTTCCAAAGAAGTATCGCCTCTTCCCGAGCATCGGCAAGCGACGCTTCCCAAACACCCTCCCTCTGCACGACAGAAACATCCTGTTTGCAGAGGATCCTACACCCCACCACCCAACTCTGCAGCACAATCGACACAGCAGCACACACCACATCGCTCCCCTTCGGAGCAAAAAGAGCATGCCCCTGTGCCACAACCCGGTGTGAGGTTTCATCAATCCGTATAATAATCATGCCTCAACGGCTTCTTTTGCCTTCTCCTGAATAGCAACTACCTCAAGTACCGTAAAGGTATGTCGGTAACCACGCTTCACAGAATAGTTGGTCTTGGGCTTGTACTTAAACACTGTGAGCTTCTCTCCCTTTTCCTCAGCCTTGACCACTTTGCACTCAACAACAGCATCCTTCACATAAGGCTGCCCAATGATATCCTTCTTGTCGGTGTGCAAAAACAACACTTCTTTAATTTTTATCTTTTCATTCTCTTTCGCAGACAAATGATCCACACGGAGAGTAGCCCCTTTCTCAGCCTTGTACTGTTTCCCTCCAATTTCAACAATAGCGTACATGGTCTTCTCCTTTTTCTGAAAATATGAGTATGATATTTTAAAGAGAAGAAAATATTTTGTCAACTCTTTTCGAGTATTTTATGCCAACAAAAAAGAGGAAACTGCCTTGTCTCCGCTTGTTCTTACCATTTTTCTCTCAACACTTGACTTTTCCCCTAAAATATGCGATAATATATGTGGAAGTTGCAGGAGTCCTGCTTGGGGGGTTAATCCTGTAATGAAGCGGCGGCAAGCCGAGCCTCCTTCCGCGTCAGGTGCTGTTTCATTTCACTATCCATCCAGTCATTTTTCTTACTAAAAACAATGTAGCTCCTCTCCATGTTGGGTTTTCTCTATCGGAGTTGATGGCTACAGCGACAATGCTACCCTTTTCATCTTTCCCCTCTTCTACAGTAATCTCATCAATTCCCTAAACCTATAGTTTCTCATCCTCTTTCAGAGTTGCTCCAACAAATCTTTTCAATAATATATTGACAATTATCCGTTTTTCTTGTACAATTATACAACCAAAAAAAGAGTAAAGGGGATAATTATGTTTCGTACGATAGCTAATTGGCTTATCCCCTCTCTGGTTGGTATAGGTGTTGGGTTTTTCCTGCGATGGGTATGGGCGCAGTTTCAGTTGAAGTCTGCAGAAAAACGAGTAAGCCAGATTTTGGAAAATGCCGCGCGGGAAGCAGAAACAAAAAAGCGAGAGATGCTTCTAGAGGCAAAAGACAAGCTTCTAGAAGAACGGCGACAACTGGAGAAGGAGTTTCGGGATCGAAGTGCTGAGTTGCAGCAAAACCAGCGGCGACTTATGCAGAAGGAAGACCTGCTCGACAAGCGCATGGAAACCTTGGACAAAAAAGAGCAGGAACTCGAGCAGGAACGACGCCTTCTCAAGCAAAAGGCAGAGGAACTTCAGGCAGCTCACGAGAAGCATCTGAAAGAGCTGGAGCGTATTGCCCAGATGACGGCTGAACAAGCCAAACAAATGCTCATCGAAGAGATGCTGGATGAGGCGAAACGTGACTCTATCCAAATGATCAAAAAGATGGAAGAAGAAGCCAAAGATCAGGCGGAGAGCCACGCTCGTGAGATTATTCTCAGTGCCATTCAGCGAAACGCTGCCGAAGTAACCGCCGAAAAAGCCATCTCCACCGTCACCTTACCAAACGATGAAATGAAAGGTCGTATCATCGGAAGAGAGGGAAGAAATATTCGATCGTTTGAAGCGATCGCAGGTGTTGATCTCATCATTGATGATACTCCAGAAGTGGTGATCATCTCGTCGTTTGATCCGTATCGACGAGAGGTTGCCAAACGCTCTCTCGAGCAACTGATTCAAGACGGACGCATCCATCCCGCTCGTATTGAAGAAATAATCCAAAAGGTTACCAAAGAGATGGAACAAAACATTGTTGATGCTGGCAAGCAAGCCTGTATTGACCTCAAGATCATTCTCCCTCGTGAGTTGTATCCCTATATTGGTCGTCTCAAATACCGCACGAGTTATGGACAGAATGTGTACGACCACTCCATCGAGGTCGCCAACCTTGCCGGCATGATAGCAGGAGAACTCAAGACCAATGTAGAATACGCCAAGATGGCTGGTCTTCTCCACGACATTGGCAAGGGTATTAAAACCCTCGGAGAGGGTGTTCACGCCACTGTTGGTGCGGATGTTGCCAGCAAGTATGGGCTCCCCGAGGAAGTAATCAATGCCATTGCCTCCCATCATGGAGAGGTTGAGGCAAAATTCCTCACCGCTGCTATTGTGAGTGCTGCTGATGCCATTTCGGCATCTCGCCCTGGAGCACGACGCGAATCATTTGAGAACTATATTAAACGACTTCAGACGCTGGAAGCGGCTGCCACATCGTTCGATGGTGTAGAAAAAGCTTATGCCATTCAAGCTGGAAGAGAGGTGAGAGTGTTTGTGGCAAGTGAAAAGGTAGACGACCAAAGTGCAGCTATTCTGGCAAGAGACATTGCCAAAAAGATCGAGTCCGAGATGAAATACCCAGGACAAATCAAAATCACACTCATCCGCGAGACCCGTATCGTGGAATACGCTCGATAAGTACAGAAAAAACCAAACAAAAAAGGCTGTTCTTTCGAACAGCCTTTTTTCATAAAAGGGAGGGGAGAAAATTATCGTTTCAAACTATTCGCCGTTCCCAGCATGGAATCGCTGGTCTGAATAGCACGAGAATTGAATTCATAAGCTCTCTGTGCCACAATCATATCCACCATTTCCTGAACTGCATTCACATTGGACATCTCGAGGAACCCCTGATGAAGTTTCCCATACCCTGCCAATGAAGGAATACCCTCAACAGCAGGCCCTGAAGCAGGGCTTTCTTTTACATAGTTTTCACCTATATTGGTGAGACCCGCTGGGTTTATAAACCGATAGAGGAGAATTCTTCCTACTTCAATATCCTCATCTCCACCTGCAACCTTCACCGTAACCAAACCATCCTTGGATATGGTGAGACTCTGAACCTCAAACTCATCAGGAAGTACAATAGGGGGATTGAGCCTGTATCCCTGAGAGGTCACAATCTCCCCATTGCTATCCAGTTTGAGAGTGCCATCCCTTGTATACGCTTGGGTTCCATCGGGAAGAAATACACCCAGAAAACCCTCTCCCTCTATAGCCACATCCAGCTTATTCCCCGTATTCTGCAAACTCCCCTGCGTATAAAACTTTTGCGTTGCAGAAGGCCGCACACCAAGTCCCACCTGAATCCCCGTAGGATACTGAGAAATCTCCGAAGATGGTGTACCCGCTAGTCGTATAGTCTGATACAAAAGATCTTCAAACTCCGCACGGGTCTTTTTAAACCCCGTCGTATTAATGTTTGCCAGGTTGTTGGCTATCGTGTCGATATGAAACTGCTCTCCAATCATACCAGAGGCAGCTGTCCAGAGAGACCGCATCATACTTTTCTCCTTCTCCCAATATTCTATCCACAGTATCGGCAATTTCATAAAATCATTAAGAAAAACCACACTCCTCCACCGCAAAAACAAACCAACAAAGACACACCAACACAGGACAAAGAAACTCTCGCCCCTTTTGAAATTTGCTTTTTCCCCTCTTCCTGTTTACAATAATTCAATAAGGTTTCTCCGCAGAGGAAACACAATGCAATACAGAAGGGTTCTCATCCTTTTGGGCTTGTTGCTCGTTTTTGCTATACACTGTCCCGCAGCCGTTCAAGAAGGTCTTCTCCTCGTGAGCAGCAATCGATACCTTGATGCCTTCCAGTTCTTTCTGAGCAAAGATATAGCCTATACCAACTATTCCCTCATGTACCAGGCAGCCCATATCGCTCTTGAGTATGGCATTTCCACTAACGGACAGTGGTTTTCGTTCTCCAACCCTGACGGAGAAACACGAACCTACTATTTTCCCATCGAGAATGTCTTGATTCCGTTCACCAACCAATACCACAAAGATCTCCCTCTCTGGGAGCTTTTGTCCCGCTACTATGGCATAGGTCTCTGGAAAGGCTGGTTTTCTACTCCCAAGGCTATTGCTTCCAATCTCCTCCTCACCACAAGTAACGCCCTCCTTCTCTCCAAAAGAACCACCCCTGACATTTTTGCTTATCAGGCTCTCGCCTACTTGGCCCTTGGCAACACCAACCAAGCCGTCTTTATTCTTTCCAACGCACTCAACCAATACCCCTCAAACTTTTATCTTTTTGCTCTTCAGGCAAGCATCCTCAGAGCCAATCAAAGATACGATGAGGCTCTCCACCTCATCCAAAGAAACTACCCATTTATCAAAAATCGCTCCCAACAAGAAGAACTTTTTCTCCTTTCTGCTCAACTCTACCTCGACCTCTCCCAACCACAGGAAGCCCTCTTCCTCATGGAGCGCCTTCTCTCCACAACGACCAACCAACAAGGGCTTTTTTTCCTCCTCGAGGCATCGGCTCGCCTCACCAACTGGCAACGTTTCAACGAACGGGCACTTCTCCTCTTTGAACTCAACCCAACAAGTGATACCGTTTCCCGAATATCAGAGTTTTTCATACGATTCAAATCGATCACATGGGGAGAGATCTTCTTTGAAACAGCCATTGACTATTACGACGATCCGCTTACCAAGGGAACTCTCCTCTTCTACTGGGCTGAAGTCTACAGAAACCTTGGTATTACTCAAAAGGCTCTCTCCACCTATGAACAAGCACGAGAACAATTTCTCCTCATTACACCACCACCGACAGAAAGCATTACCCTCATTGATATGATGATCTACAAAACAAAAAATCCATGAGGTCGCTATGAAGATGGTAAAAATCCTCTTTTGGATTCTTTGTGGTGGGGTCATCCTGTTTGTCATTCTCCTCTCCTTTCTCCCTTTTTCTCTTGCCCTCCTGTGGGCCGGAGGACTTACAGGATGGATCGGCTTTGTTGTCATCTCTCTCTATTTCAAACACGAGATCCACTGGCTCGAAGACAAAAGCATTGTTTGCCCCAACTGCCATCATCGAGTCGATATGACATTCCTTGATGACAAACCCGCCTTTGAACGCAGCTGCCCCTCCTGTAATTTTCCCTTGTCACAGAAATACCGAAAAACATCAGGAGGAAAGTAAATGTTCACCAATCTCGCTATTGTCGTTCTTCTCACCCAGAGACTCATCTTCCCCCTTGCCACAACAGAATTCGAACACAGAATAGGCATGATGTACCGAACCAACTGGGGACAATGGGCTGGAATGGTATTCGTTTTCGATCGCCCTCAACAGGTTTCCTTTTGGATGAAAAACACCCCCCTTCCCATGAAGATTGTCTACACGGACAAAAACCTCCATATTGTTGAGATGCACGATGGCATTCCGTTCAATACATCCCTTCTCACCTCCAAGACAACAAATATTCAGTATGTTCTCGAACTCAATCCCGCCTATACCAATCTCATTTTCACCCACTATGAGGCTTTCCGAACGAACCTCCTCAAAAAACTCAAGGAGAAAAACCTATGAAAACCCTCATTTCCTCCCTCTCCCTCTTTTTCGCCCTTGGTCTTCTCTGGTCTCAAGAAGCCTTCCTCTACCTTGACCGTCTCGTTATCGAAGAACGAGTCACACAAGCCACAACCCTCATCTTTCCCGCAAAAGCCATTGAGAGAGAAACCATTCCCGCTGTTGCTCTCCTGAGCGAAAGCACCACCAACATCTACCCCGAGAGCCTTCTCCCTACTTTTCAGGAATACACCAACCTGACCAATACCATTGCCGCCCTTTCTCTGCAACTTTCCACCCTCGAACAAAAACAAGCCCGAATCACAGAAAAACGCCAGCTCTTCATGAGCATTCTCCAAAATCTCGCCGGCAACCAATCCTCCAAATCAGCTGACCTCATGGACAAATACGAACGCCAGCTCACGACAACCGAAGAGAGTCTCCAGAGTGTTCAATCAGATATACTCTCCCTTCGTTCTCGTCTCGCCTCCTTTCAGGAAAAAACCAAACAACTCGCTGGTATCCTTGCCTCTCGTTCCACCACCCTTACCGTGTGGAATCTTGAGCAGCCCTTTACGGGAACATTGAAGTACTCCATTCCCGCCCAGTGGAAAATCCGCTATACCCTCTCCGTTGAAAAAGAAACCTTGGGCGCCGATGTTCTCATCCAAACAGCCTTTCCGCTGGAGAAAAAGCTCCCCTCTCTCTGGATTGTCGGCTACCCCTATCAGTCCCAGCAGAGGGAAATGAATCTCCCTCGTTTGCGAGTCTATCTCCAACAAAATAGACCCATCTACAAGGCTGCCTCAGCACCATCCCGTGCCATGGCTCTTCCAGAGGCCTATGCGGAAAAAAGCGATATTGCCGTTCAAGAGACCACTGCCTCTCAAGGGGTCGTGTGGTTTATTTCCAACATGGTCATCCTTCGACAGAACACATCCATTCCCCTCTGGGAACCCAAAAAAGTTGCCATCTTTTCTTCTTACTTTGTTCTCCCTCCCAAATCCACTTGGGGCTGGTATCGCATCACCCTTTCCAACACCCTTCCTCTCACTCTCATCCCCGGTGAAGTTGTTGTCCTCAACCAAGGGAAAACCTCTCCCCTTTTTCTCCCTCAAACCATCATACCTTCTGCTAGTTTCTCCTTTCCCGGTGTAGAGGTTCGTAACATTGAGGTGAAACGCGAGCTTGTCAAAGACTACAAAGATATGCCGGGCATTCTTCGTTCCACCATTCTTCACGAAAAACTCTGGAAAATCACCCTACGAAACAATCTCAACAAAGCCATTCGACTCACTGTCCTCGATCGTATCCCTCTTCCATCAGAAGAACGCATCGTCATCAAAAACATCACCATCAGTGAAAAAAGCCCCCAAGAAATTCGCTCTATCCAAACCAACGACGGGATTATCACCTGGAACATAGAACTCCGTGCAGGAGAAGAAAAATCCCTCTCGATTGGTTATACTTTAGAATACCCGAAAGACACCGATTATTATGAACAGGAGGAATAAAAATGCAACACCGCACTTTCCGCAAATCGCACAAACTTGAAGGTATCTTTTACGATATTCGTGGCCCCGTTGTTGAAGAAGCTCAACGCCTCGAGCAAGAGGGTTACCATATCATCAAACTCAACACAGGCAACCCTCCCACCTTTGGTTTAGAGGCCCCCGATGAAGTCATTCGTGATGTGGCAATGAATCTCCGTCAGGCACAAGGATACACCAACTCAAAAGGAGTGTTCTCCGCTCGTAAGGCTGTGATGCAGTACTACCAGCTCAAGGGCATTCGCGATATTGACATTGAAGACATCTATATTGGCAACGGGGTGAGTGAACTCATTCTCCTCTCGCTGCAGGCTCTTCTCGACAACGGCGATGAAGTCCTCGTTCCTATACCCGACTATCCACTCTGGACAGGAGCAGTAACCCTTGCTGGAGGCAAGCCTGTTCACTACCTCTGTGATGAGGAATCCAACTGGTTCCCAGACATCGCCGACATCAAGAAAAAAATCACCCCCAAGACCAAAGGCATCGTTGTTATCAACCCCAACAACCCAACGGGGGCTGTCTATCCCATTGAAATCATCAACGAGATTATCAAAATCGCGGTAGAACACCAGCTTATCATCTTCTCTGACGAAATCTACGAAAAGATTGTCTATGAAGACGCTGTTGCCCACTGTATTGCCAGCCTCACCGATGAGACATTGGTGCTCACCTACAACGGACTCTCCAAATCTCATAGAATACCCGGATTCAGGGTCGGTTGGCTCATGCTTTCAGGCAAAAAGGAATGGGCAAGTGATTACATCGAGGGACTCAACCTTATGGCTTCTATGCGGCTCTGCAGCAATGTGCCTGCCCAGTATGCCATCCAAACCTCTCTCGGGGGTTATCAGAGCATCGACGACCTTGTCAAACCCGGCGGAAGACTCCGCGAGCAACGGGATTATGCCTATCAACTTCTTAGCGACATCCCGGGTATCTCCTGTGTCAAACCGATGGGGGCACTCTATCTCTTCCCCAAGGTGGATGTCAAACGCTTCAAAATCAAAAACGATGTCAAGCTTGCCTATGATATCCTTCGTTCCAAGCATATCCTCCTCGTTCAGGGAACAGGATTCAACTGGCCCCACCCCGACCACTTCCGATTTGTCTTTCTCCCCGACCTCAAAGAGCTTGAAGAGGTAGCAAAACGACTCAAAGACTTTTTTGCTGAGTATGTGCAGGAGGAATAGCCATGACCCGCGATGAGGCCATCAGGGAAATTACAAAACTCCGTGAGTTTCTCAACTACCACAACTACCGTTACTATGTACTGGACGATCCTATTATTACTGACAGTGAATATGACGAAGCCATGAGAAAACTCATCGAGATAGAAAAGACTTTCTCCGATCTCATCACCCCCGATTCTCCTTCGCAGAGGGTGGGTTCAGAACCACTCAAAAGTTTTGAGAACTTCACCCATCCCTACAGGATGTACAGCCTCAGTAATGCCCTCAACGCCGAAGAGTTTACCGCCTTTTTCCAACGTGTTCGAGACACTCTCCAAACCACTGTTATCTGGACAGCAGAACACAAATTCGACGGACTCGCCATCGAACTGATCTACGAAAACGGTAGTCTCTCTCTTGCCAGTACGCGAGGAAATGGTGAAATCGGAGAGGTTGTCACCCCCAATGTCAAAACCATCCGCAATCTCCCCCTCAAACTCATCGGAGAGGCACCTCCTCGTTTGGTTGTCTACGGTGAGGTGGTAATGCACCGAAACGACTTCCTCGCACTCAATAGAGAACGAGAGAGTGAGGGTGAGTCCCTCTTTGCCAATCCCCGCAATGCAGCAGCAGGTTCTCTCCGACAGTTGGACTCTTCCATTACAGCAAAACGAAAACTCTTTTTCTACGCCTATGGAGTGAGGTTTCCTGATGATGATATAATTCCATCCCACTATGAGCGCATGAGCTACCTCAAAGAACACGGATTTTCCATCTGTCCTCACCGCATCCGAACAACCAATCTCGATGAACTCCGAAGCTATCATGCCCATTGGGAGATTCATCGAGAGGATATCCCCTACGACATCGATGGTATTGTGGTCAAAGTGGACGACATTCGCCTGCAAAAGACCCTCGGCTACGACGCCAAAAGCCCAAAATGGGCTATCGCTTGGAAGTTCAAGCCCATGCAGGCCCAGGCAGTCCTTCGTGAGATCGAACTCGGTGTGGGCAAACAGGGCACCATCACGCCCGTTGCCATCTTCGATCCCGTTTTTCTCGCGGGGGCTCGCGTACAGCGGGCCACCCTCCACAACTTCGACGAGGTAAATAGGCTCGACATTCACTATGGCGACACCCTTATCGTTGAACGCTCAGGAGAGGTTATCCCCAAAGTCGTTGGCGTAGTCAAAGAGAAGCGCCCACCAAACGCCCAACCCGTCACCGAACCAAGCGAATGCCCCATTTGCCATACTCCCCTAGTGAAAAAACAGGATCAGGTGGGCATCTTCTGCCCCAATCGAGCATGCCCAGCCATCGTTAAAGCAAGACTCCGCCACTTTGTTTCGAGAAACGCCTTTGACATCGAAGGATTAGGTTCCGAACTCCTCGATCGCCTCTACGATGAAGGTTTTATCCGTTCCTATGCTGACATCTTCCACCTTCACACCCACCGAAAAGAACTCATCTCCCTTGAACGAATGGGGGAAAAACTTGTGGACAAACTCCTCTCCTCCATCGAAGAGAAGAAAAATATCCCCCTCGACCGCTTCCTTTTTGCCCTTGGGATCGACTATGTAGGGCTTGAAACAGCCAAACTCCTCGCCCGTGAATTCAAAACACTCGACAACATCCGCAAAGCCCCCTATGCAAAACTCATCGAGCTCTATGGTATTGGAGAAACTGTTGCCAAAAGTATCACAGACTTTTTTGCTGATTCTCTCAACAATCAAGAGATCGAAAACCTCCTCCAGAGTGGCATTACCATTCAAGAAGCCAAATCCCCTCCCAAAAAAGGAAAACTTTCAGGGCTTTTCATCTGCGTCACAGGCAAACACCCTACCCTCACCCGTGAGGCAATCTTCAAACTCATTGAAGAGAACGGAGGAATCCCCCAAGATACCATCACCAAACAAACCTCCCTCCTCATCGTTGGCGAAAACCCCGGCTCCAAGCTCACCAAAGCCACCAAGGCTGGGATACCCATCCAGCCCATGGACGACTTCCTCCGCTCCCTCGAAGACTCTCCTCCCACCTCATAAACTCCTCACCACGCAGGAATAGACCAGTACGATATTCCAATATGATTATCCGGTGGTACAGCATGCAGCACGCCCAAGATCACCCGTCCTCCAGCCCTGTCATAGAAGAAATCGATCCCTTCGATACTCCCCTTCTCACTCGGCACCGTAAGATCCCTCTCTGTGAGAAGTTTAGCCCCCTCTGCAAAATGCCTATAGCACCCTACATGAATCTTATTCGGCTCAACAACCCATGCCGCCCAGAACACATCATCCACCGCCACCATGTCAATGGCTTTGATGGTAGTATATGCTCCCACTATCACCCTTGTTTCTATCCCTTGCCATCCACCACTCTGCCAACGAAAAAGGGTATAGGAGTTATATGAATTTGCCAACAAATACGGCGTGCTCCCAACCACAACGCCAGCAAGAGGAGCGCCCCCGCCGTCATTGGAAAAGTTTGTACTTTTCTCCCCCTGGAAACCTCCATGGCTATCAAGGAAAGTTAGACAACTACTATAAGACTGATTGGTAACGGCTACTATCAATGATGATTCGGGGGTATCCCCCTCGAGCGTAAAAAGATACATGTTATGAGAGGAGGAGCTTTCTGGAAAAATATAAAACGAAGTACTTGAAGACCCTGGAGAAAGTAAAGAGATGCGATTTGTATACGCAGAATAACCATCGATAAAAGAAACCAAAACCTTCTCCCCCAACGATGTCAAGGAATGCAAATAAGGAAAACTCTCCCCTGATGTTGTGGTGGTCTTCCCATCATACCAAAGAACACGACTGTCCGCAAGACTAAGCGCCTGAAACAAAAACCCCTTCTGATCCTCAGTCACATACACCCGAGGAAAATAAAAATAACCAGTGAACCCTCTTTGCACCTCTTTTCTCTCCTTGCTCGGAGAAAAGTGAATATACAAATAGCCTCCAGGATTATTATGCACATACGCGAAAAATCCTGGATCCTTCTGATCCACGAGCCTGTAGACAGAGAGATACCTGGGCTGCGCAAAATCTATTGCATTCTCACTCCCCGTCCATTCTCCAAACCATGTCCACTGCCATGGACGATTGATAATAGATTCAAAACTCAATTTGGAAAGTGGCCCCAAGAGAAGCGAACACCCCGTCAACACTATTCCCACCCCACCAAAAATAAGCACCTTCCACCAAATCATCTTCATACCCACCTCCTAATACCGCACCGTTATCCCCATCATCGGCACCGTCGATTCAACACCAAACACCCCAACAATCAACTCTGTCTCCATTCGCCGTAGCCAAGACGGCACCCATGAAAAATTCCACCGTATCGAAAGCGTTCCACCAACAGTCACATAGGGAAGACCCTGATAGAAAAAGAAGTAAGGATATACCCCAGCGTACGCGGTTAGCCCCCCCACCATCCCTACATTCCACCAGCTCTCATCAGCATCAAACAAACGAAACAGAACAAGCCCCTGCATGCCTATCGTATGACTATAAATAGGGTAGTCTCCCTTCAACTTGGGAATATACCCTAAAGAGAGATCCACCACCATACTCTGCCATGAAAGATACGCCCCCACCCAATCAAAGCTTCCCATACCAACCCGCACAAAAGGACCAAACTGCAGGGGAGAGCCCCCGCTCGCCACCGGCTTATAGGAAGCAAGGGGCATACGGTTGGTATTGGTACGCAGGTCGATCACCTCTACCCACGCCTCATGATGATAGGTGAGATCATAGGTGAATCCATCCTGAATCACAAAACTCTTGCTAAAGAGATTGGTTCTCCCCGAGGGAAGCGTTGTACCAATCACAATATCATGGGTGAGCCCAGCAAGAGCATTCTCTATCACGACAGAAGAGGTCTCATACTCTATCCCATCAATGAGCATAAAGGCATTTGTCAACGTGGTGCTTACCCGCAGCCCTCCAAATCCCAGCCTCCTCCCTGTAAGGGTTTCACCTAGAGCAAGAGAAACCTTGTCCATGGCATCAAAAATATTCCTCCCGCCCTGTGCAGGAACCTTTTCATCATACGTATACCGCCCCTCCACTGCATCGTATATCCGTAGCTGAATATCAAAAATCCCCCGCTTCGCCCCCGCAAAAAATTGCATCTCCACAATACTACTCAAGCCCCATGCCTCTGCATTGCTTTGCGCAAAATCTGGGGAAATATCACCTGAAGGAAGATTTGTCTTTCCCTGGGAAAGAAGATACCCCTTAAGAGTTTCTCTTGTCACGACGCGATACTTCTTTGTAAGCTTAATAACATTCGTGGTGAGATGATCCACCATAAAGATATCAGCCTCTGACATCGTGCGCGCTGGATCCCCACGATAAAAATACAAAACAGCCTCACCTTCCTGTGCCATGGCAAGAGAAACAAAACCTAAGATTCCAACTATTCCCCAAAAAATTCTCATGCGCCCCTCCTCCCTTTGATTCTCTAATAACATATACGGCAAGGCTAAACGAAAACTGAACAAGGATCAAAAAATTTTTGGAGCAAATTTGGAAGAAAACAAAAAACTCTGGAAAAAGGTGCATCCTCAACAGAAACCTCATAGAGTAAACTTTGCACTTGCTTTCGACTCTTCCTGCTCCTTACTTATTTCATCTTGGTTCCCCCACGGAAGAATCAGGCTGAGACAGGGTAAGAGCAAGCGATCCCCCGCTCTTGAAAGCGGGGGTATCATCCCCGACCACAAAGCAAATAGTCCTTTTTTGTTAGTACAACACACAAAAATCAAAAATTTTCTTTCCATTTGCATTATTTTCCCCTCTGGTATATAATATAAGAGAAAAATCCTTACCAGAAGGAGGAATCTATGCCTCAAAAATTTATCATGTTCATAAGTATTCTTCTCATTACCGGATGTCTTTCTTCATCCCCGACCCGCTCAGAAGAAACCCCTACCATTGACGGACAGGAGCTTTCCTATGAGATTCTCCAAAAGGGGGATATTGCAGTAGCCAAACTCTACCTCGTTGGCCAAGGTGGCACATACGACTACGCTCTCCTCTACGAGTCTTCAGAAGAAGGCATTGCAATGCTTTTCATGATCAAAGATAATCAAGCCAAAATGGTACGCAGAATCACTATCTCCAAAGGAAAAAATATTCTCAAATTCAACGCCAATAACGACTGGGTAGAAGGAAGTGAAGGATTAAAGCTGGAACTTTCTGTGAAAGGTTCCTCTCGCAAAACCATCATTTCCTTTGAAGGCCGCTAAACCAAAGGAGAACATCATGCTCCTCAACGCCCTTCTACGAGATATTTTGGGACGCGAGGCTTTTGAAACAACCTATCGTGCATACGCCATGCAAGACATCGCAGCCATTGAAAACGACTCTCGAAAGGTGGATGCCAACACGCTGTTTATTGCTGCCTCAGGCTACAGCGATGATGTACACCCGTACATCCCCGATGCCTACGAGCGAGGGTGTCGATGGTTTCTCGTAGAAGAAACCCGCCAAACCGAATGGCAATCTCGATTCCCCGACGCTGTATTCATCGGCATCCCACAGCTTCAGAACAATCTGGGAAAAATCGCTGCTCGTTTCTACGATTATCCCTCCCGCAAAATGACCGTCTGTGGCATCACGGGAACATCAGGGAAAAGTACCACAGCCTTCGTTACCTACCAAGCCCTTCGAAACATGGGGTTCGCTGCTGGTCTCATCGGCACCATTGAATACCGTATTCTGGACGAGAGCTTTCCCGCACCCAACACCACGCCCGACGCCCTTATGATTCAGCGTTTCTTTGCCCAGATGGTGAACAAACGAGTGGAATATGTCATCATGGAGGTCTCATCCCACGCCCTTGCCCTGGGAAGACTCGAGGGAATCGATTTTGATGTTATGTGTTTTACCAACTTCTCTCAGGATCACCTCGATTTTCACGGCACAATGGACAACTACTTCCAGACAAAGCTCTCATCAATTGATTTCCTGAATCGCTCTATCAAGCCCAAAAAAATTTTCATCTACAACGAGGATATGGAACGCTCTCTCGATGTTCTCAAACACGCCCTCCAGTTCCCTGATATCCAGCTTTTTTCAATTTCAACACGGGCGGAAAAGGCTGACTTTCTTGCTTCTTCCATTGAACTCTCATCCACAGGGAGCTCATTTACTGTCAAAAACGTCCCTATTTCCATCCGAATGATAGGACTCACCAATGTCTACAATTTTACCATGGCTTTTGCTATCCTTTCTCAGTGGCGTATCCACCTGAGAGCCGTTGCTCTGTCGTTTGCCAACATCAAAGTGAAAGGTCGAGTTGAACCTGTTGTGGGAGAGAACAAAGTAACTGCTGTTATCGACTACGCCCACAAGCCTGACGCCCTCGAAAAGGTTCTCCAAACCCTGAGAGAAACCCTCGCCAGTGGGGGCAAACTCATCTGCGTTTTTGGGGCGGGAGGGGACAGGGACAAGACAAAACGCCCCCTCATGGGTGCCATCTCTGGAAAATTGGCAGATTTTACCATTATCACCTCTGATAATCCCCGAACAGAAGATCCTCGTGCCATTCTTGCTGATATTGAAAAGGGGATCAAGCCCGTCACCACAAAATATAAAGTAGAAACCGATCGCAAAAAGGCTATCTTTCAGGCCCTTGATCGTGCTCAGTCGGGGGATATTGTCCTCATTGCTGGCAAGGGACACGAAGATTATCAGATCATAGGAAAAGAAAAGCACCATTTCAGTGATCGAGAAGTGGTGGAGGAGTGGTTTGCAAGCCATGGCATCGCTTTTCACTAACATTCACAAGATCTCTCTTCTCATGGGAATGATTCTTTCTCTCGAGATGCTCCTCACAGAAGCTTATGGTAAGCTTGCTCTTCCTATGAGTATTCCCATCATGCCAAAAGAAAAGACAGTTTGGATTGGAGCCAACGAGTTTCTTTATACTGATCGGTTGGATGCATTCAACATTCCAGAGATTGGTTTCCGCTACGGAATTACGGAACGATGGTCGGGAGGAATTTTCTTATGGAGATTAGGAATCGGCTTCACAACATACTACCGAGCGATCGGGAATCCCAATTCCTGGTTTCGGCTGGGAATTCATGGAGATAGTGGCGTCTGCTGGGAGACCAACAACAGTACTCTTTCAACAACAGAAGTTGGCATCGATTTTGACGTTTCTCTTTCAAAGAATGCCCTCCTGTTTGCCACAACAGGCTGGCGATGGATCTCGCCTGAGCAAAATCCTCTTTGGCGGCTTTCGGGAGGGGTGTGGCTACGACGAGGATCGTGGGCAATCGTTCCAGAAATTTCACTCGTTCGATTCGCTCAATTTGATCCTACCCTTCCCCCCTTCTATTTCAACCCTGGCATCAGCCTCATGATGAGCTGGTAGGAGGGGATATGTCTGATTATCCTCGTGGCAAATGGAAGCCGTCACAGGCACATTCTCTTTCCAAACGCATGTCCTTCCAAGCACCCTTTCTCATTCGACGAGCTCACGGCCCCTTTGTGTATGATATTGATGGCTACAAGTACATCGACTATGAACTCAGTGGTGGAGAAATCCTCTTAGGGCACAAACCACAAAGCTTTCATCTCTTCAAAAATCAACTGAATAGACATTGCTACGGAAAAAGCCCCTCTCTTGCCCATTACCGTGTGGAACGTAAAGCATCACTCTGGCTGGAACAACAAAAAATCCCCTTTAAGGCCATCCGCTTCTTTGATGATGTAAGACTGGCACTGGATTTTCTTTCAGAGTGTTTCCACTTCTCCTCTGCGACAGTTTCCACGTGGAGTCTTCCCCTCCCCTTCTCGCGGGAAACAGACTCACCCGAAGCCATCTTTTTTGAGACACTTTCCCCATCGTTAGAGGAGGTTGAGTTTCCCTCTCACGGCTTCCCTATCCTCGTGGAAAACGCCTGTCTGGGAAGAATCTCCCCCGGGCTCTCCCTCACCGAGGGATGGGAGATAGCCCTTGTCGGTCCTGTCATCAGTAATGGCATCGGTGGTGCCATACTTATTTCTCGCTCACGGCCTCTTCCCCCTGCACCGCCCATACGGGTGTTTCTCGCCCACGCTATCACCACAACCCTCTCGGAGCTTCTCAAGCGCGAACAGAATAGCTGGCCTACCATCTCATTTCCCGGCGTTATCCAGCGAGGCGGTATCTTCACCCTACCACCTTCCTGTGTTCCCGAAAACCTTCTTCCCCACGGTATTCTGATAGGCAAGCGAGGCTTCCTTTCTTTTGCTCATACCGAAAACGAAATACGCCGACTTGTCCACGCACTTCAGGGCCAGACAGAACCCTCTGTATAAGAAATCTCTCCCCCTCTCTCCTGCTCAAGAGCCCATCTCACCAGTTTTTCTTGCACTCCAGGCCATTCTTCAGGCGAAACCCACTCCACTGCCGAATTCTTTCGAAACCATGTTATTTGTCGTTTGGCATACCGTCGTGTTTCCTGCTGAATAGACGCCACCATAGTAGCATAATCACATTTTCCATCCAGATAATCCCCCACCTGCTTATACCCAAGAGTAGCAAGCGCCGGGGCGTCATTTCCCCATCGGTTTCGAATTGCCTGCGTCTCCTCCACCAAACCAGCATTCAGCATTCCAAGCACCCGATGGTTGATTCGTTCGTAGAGAATGCTTCTCGGCCAGTGAGGGGCGAGCACCCTCCACTCCACATCAAGCCGACGATTCTTCGACTGAAGTTCAGACATTCTCTTGCCAGTAAGTTCCCATACCTCAAGAACGCGTGTTAACCGCCTTCGATCGTGTGTCCGATTCTGCTCTAACCAAAGAGGATCACACTCCTCCACACGTTTCAAAAGCTCTTGAAGTGAAAGACGAGAGTAAAACAAGCGCTTCTCTGGATCGGCAGGAGGGCCTTCAAAAAGCCCATAGTACAACGCTGAAAAGTAGAGCCCCGTCCCCCCCACAAGGATAGGCACCTTTCCCCTTCGCCAGATATCACAGATAGCTTTTTCTGCCAGCTGTTTGTAAAGCCCCGCACTCACCCTTTCCCGTGGAGAAAAGACATCAATGCAGTGGTGGGGAACTCTTTTCCTCCACTCTTCTGGAGGTTTTGCAGAACCAATATCAAGCTCCTGATAGATTTGAACAGAATCACAGGAGACAATCTCACCGTCTACTTGACTTGCGATCTCACAGGCTCGTTCACTCTTCCCTGAAGCAGTAGGACCAACAACAGCAATAACAAACGCGATAGGACAAATCCTTATTCTTTTGGTTGAGAATTCTCAAGCTCGTAGGAAAAACGACCATTGAGAAAATCATTAATAGCAACAACCGTTACCTTTTCTTTGCGATGTTTCGAAACAGGAATCTCCAACGAATTTTCATACTTCTGTGAAATATAGCGAGCATACTTTATCATAGCCACAGTGGCCTCATACTTGTTGCCATCAAACGCGAGAAGCTTTTTGATATCTATACCCATATCTCCTCCTTTGGGAAAGGATACGAATATAAATTATATCACAAAAATTCACTTCTGTCAAATTTTTGAATGCCTCCATGATTCCCCGTGTGAAGAAAATAACTGGTAGCATCATACTCCTCAAAAAAACAAGGTATTTTCTCTACAAACTACCCCTTTGAGATGAAGAAGTCATCGTCCTCTTTTTTTGGCATGAAACCTCTTGACTTTTTCCCCTTGCCCCTTTACTGTATACAAGACAACTCACATGGGAAATATCCCAGCAAGAGGTAGAGTATGACAGAACCCTCTTCTCCTGTCATTCTCCTTATCGAAGATGAAGCCATCATTGCCCTGTCTCAAAAACAAGCCCTCGAAAAATTCGGATACACTGTGTTTATCGCCCACACAGGAGAAGAAGCGATAAAAAAAGTCCAAGAAACCACCCCCTCTCTTATCCTCATGGATATCGACCTCGGCAAGGGAATAAACGGAATAGAGACAGCACAGCGCATTCTCACCAACCAAGATATCCCCATTATTTTTCTCTCCTCCCACACCGAACCCGAACTCATCCGGCAAACAGAAACCATTACCTCCTACGGCTATATGCTCAAAGGAACACCCCCTATCGTGCTCGACACCACGATCAAAATGGCACTCAAGCTCTTCCATTCCCTCCAAAACGAACAAAAACAGCAAAGAGAAAAAGACGCCATCGCCCAAAAGCTTCTCATCTCCCTCCAATCAATAGGAGACGCTGTAATCGTTACCGACACAGACGGAAGAGTCACTCTCATCAACCCCATAGCAGAAAAACTCCTTGAAACAAACTCTTCCGCTGTCATTGGGCTCCCTATTGAAAACCTTTTCACTCTGTCCGATGCCAAAACCCACGAACCAAAAGACAACCCGGTTACTCTTGCCCTTCAGACAGGCTCCACGATAACACTCAGCAACAACACCCTCCTCACCACTCCAACAGGCAAAAACTTCCACATCGCTGATACTGCTTCACCTATCATAAACACCGAGGGAAACCTTGAAGGAGTTGTTCTCGTCTTCCGAGATATCAGCAAGGAATACACCCTCAAGCAAAAGCTCTCTGAGAATGAAAACAGGCTCTCCAAAATCATGCTCGCCTCTCAAGACGGATTTTGGGACTGGAACCTCGCCACGGATGAGGTTTACTTCTCCCCCCGCTACTATACCATGGCCGGTTACGATGAAGACGAATTTCCCCACCAAGCAGACGAATTCTGGAAGCGCATCCATCCGGAGGATCTCTCCTTTGTAAAGGACGAAGTGCTCAAACACCTCCGAGGAGAAACCTCGCACTTCATCGTTGAGTTTCGTTTCCTCAGAAAGGATGGCCAGTGGATGTGGATTTTGGGAAGAGGACTTATCGTAGAACGAGACGAAAACGGAAACCCTCTCCGCTTCGTTGGCACACACACAGACATCACCGAACGCAAAGTAACAGAAAGCCAACTCCTCCAGATCAAAAGTCGCTACCAAGCACTTATTCACCAATCATTCGACGGCATTGTCCTCATCGATCAAAATGGACAGGTAATCGAATGGAACCCACTGATGGAAAAATTTACCGGCATTCCCTCTTCGGAGGCTATCGGGCATTTCATCTGGGAGCTTATGGTACGAGTCGCTCCCCTTGACCTTCGCTCTCCCTCCCTGTACAATGAATTGAAAAATGGGTTTTTCCACCTTCTCGAGGGATCCCAACTCGACTGGGAGGGCATCATCCGAGAACAAGAGATCCTTCGAACCGACAACATCCCTCTCTTTGTCTCCACGCTTTCCTTCCGTCTCCGTAATCCTTCGGAAACCATTCTCTGTACCATCATGCGAGACATCACCAGTCAGAAACAAACCGAAAAACAACTCCGCGAAAGTGAAGAACTTTTTCGCAATCTCGCCAATTCCACCCCCATTGCCATTCTTATCTATCAAGATAATAAATGGGTCTATGCCAATCCAGCAGCAGAAAGCATGACGGAATACTCCCTTGATGAGATTCTCAACATGAATTTCTGGGATATTGTTCACCCCCAAGACAAGCCAACCGTCATAGAACGAGGAAAAAAACGACAAGCAGGCTTCGCCGCTCCAACTTCCTATGAATTTCGCATCATCACAAAGTCTGGAAAAACAAAGTGGGCATTCCTCCATGGAACCTCCACCATTTTTCATGGGAAACCCGCCGGGCTCATTTCCGTCATTGACATCACCGAACGCAAAGAAATAGAAGAAAAACTCCACCAAAGCGAAGAAACCTACCGCAACCTCTTCCAGAACGCCCCCGTTGGGCTATTCCGTTCCCGTGTTTCTGATGGGCTTATTCTTGAGTGCAATGACCAACTTGCCAAAATCTTTGGCTACGAAAAACGAGAAGACATCATTGGCAAGCTTGTTTCCTCCCAAAACTATGTTGACATTGAACAACGGCATCGCATGCTCGAAATCATCCAGAAGCAAGGCTTCGTCGAAAACTATGAAGTTCTCTATCGCCGTCGTGACGGAACACCCTTTTGGGCACGTTACTCGGCCAAAATCTACCCAGAAAAGGAATGGATCGAAGGAGTGTTTCAGGATATCACAGAAGAAAAAAAGGCAAAAGCCCTGCTTGAACAACAAATTCAAGAAAAAGAAACCATCCTCCGTGAAACCCACCACCGCATTAAAAATAACATTGCCTCTCTTGTAAGCCTCCTTCGTCTCCAGATGAACGAAACAAAAAGTGAAGAAGCCATCCGTACCCTTCAAGATGCTGTCAGTCGGGTAGAAAGCATGCGTATCCTCTATGACAAGCTCCTTCTCTCTCCAGAATACCGTTTTCTCTCCACCAAGACCTATATCGAAGACCTCGCCGAAGCAGTACTGTGCATCTTTTCCAACCGTGAGATGATAACCCTTATTACCACTATTGAAGACTTTGAGATTGATGTCAAAAAACTCTTCCCCTTAGGCATCATCATTAACGAAGCCCTCACCAACGCAGCCAAATATGCCTTCCCTCATCAGAAAGGAACTATTCATCTCTCCCTTGCTCGAAAGAATCAATTTGCAGAACTCACCATCCAAGACAACGGCAAAGGGCTTCCCCACGATTTTGATATCACAACCAGCAAGGGTTTTGGAATGCAGCTCCTTCAGATTCTCTCGCATCAGCTTGCGGGAGAACTCATCATTCAAAGCAACCATGGCACATGGATTACCCTACGCTTTCCTCTTTAAAACAAAAAGGGCCACCTTTCGGCAGCCCTTTCCTTTCTTTACCTGTTGTACAAAGGTCGCTCATGATAGTGTGTATGGAGAAGCTCGTGACTCTTTTCTGAGAGCGGCTTACCCAAAAACTCCTGATAGAGCTTCTGCACCATGGGGTTATGATGCGAACAACGAAACTCACTCTGTTTGTCATCCTCATAGATCCCCTTGGCTCGTTTTGCACGAATCTCATCAGTAGCACCATAGGGCTGACCACCACCACCCACACAACCACCTCGACAAGCCATAACCTCGATAAAGTGATAGGGGGGCTCCTTACCTGCAGCAAGCGCCTCCTTCACCTCTTCCATCACATACTGAACATTGGCAAGACCATGAGCCACAGCAATGTTAATTTTCACCCCATTAAAATCAATCGTTGCCCGCTTGATGCCCTCAAGACCACGGGTTTCCTCAAAATCAACCTTGCCCAGATCCTTTCCAGTAACAAGATAGTATGCCGTACGAAGTGCTGCCTCCATCACACCACCTGTTGCACCAAAAATCACACCCGCACCTGTATAGTCTCCCAGAAGAGAATCCGCATCCATATCAGGAAGATTCAAAAAGTCTATTCCAGAAGCCTTTATCATACGGGTAAACTCACGAGTTGTCAACACCACATCAATATCCTGGACCCCACTTGCTCTCATCTCATCGCTACGGGTGATCTCATACTTCTTGGCTGTACAGGGCATAATAGATACCCCATAGATATCCTTGGCGGAGATACCCGTCTTCTGAGCATAATAGGTCTTCGTAAGAACACCTACCATCTCATGGGGTGATTTTGCCGATGAAAAATGAGGAATCATTTCAGGATAGTACTTCTCCAGATAATCTACCCATCCTGGACAACAGGAGGTAATAAGAGGCAAAACCCCTTTCTTGTGAACAAAACGTTCAACAAACTCCGAACCTTCCTCCATAATTGTTAAGTCAGCACCAAAGTTGGTATCAAAAACAGCATCAAACCCCAAGCGTTTGAGCACGCTGTATATCTTCTTGGTCAGCACCGTCCCCGGCTCAAGACCAAAAGCCTCTCCTACAGCCACACGAACAGCAGGAGCAATCTGAACAACCTTGTGCTTGGAAGGATCCTGGAGGACTTCCCAAACAGCAGGAGTTTCATCCTTTTCATAGAGAGCGCCTACAGGACAGTGAGCGGTACACTGCCCGCACTTCACACAGGGGCTATCAATGAGCTTCACATCTGCCGCTGGAGCAATACGCATATTATACCCCCGACCAATAAACTCAAGCGCCCAAACATTCTGCATCACCTGACACACTTCCACACACCGCCCACACTTTACACACTTAGCGGGATTAATTGTCAGCGCTGGAGAAGAATCATCAACAGGGTGCTCCACAATCATCTGAGTAAACGGCACCTCACGGATGCCAAAATCAGCAGCCAACGTTTGAAGTTCACAGTTCTGGTTGCGTGGACACTGGAGACAGTCATTGGGATGATTCGAGAGAATCAGCTCCAGCACCGTACGGCGAACCTGGTAGAGTTCTGGATCATGAGTGATAATCTCCATCCCCGGTTCAGCCTTGGTAGCACAGGCACGAATCATTTTCGGGTTATTCTTGATCTTCACAATGCAGAGCCCACAGGCTGCTGTTGGGGGCAAGTCAGGGTGATTACACAGCTTGGGAATATTCACCTGTGCTTTGCGTGCCGCCTCAAGAATGGTTGTTCCCTTGGGAACCTCAATTGCAATATCGTTAACCTTTATCTGAATCATTTCCATAGATGCCTCCTTTAGCCTTTGATAACAGCGCCAAACTTACAAACAGTATAACAATTACCACACTTGATACACTTCGACTGGTCAATGGTATGCGGCTTGCGCTTCTCACCAGAAATACAATTCACGGGACACTTCATCGCACAGAGACCACAACCAATACACTTCTGGGGATTAATCGTGTAGAAAACAAGCTCCTTACAACTCCCTGCAGCACACTTCTTCTCAAGAATATGCTGGCGATACTCGTGTTCAAAATACCTCAAGGTAGAAAGCACAGGGTTTGGTGCCGTCTGACCAAGACCACAGAGAGACGCCTTTTGCATAGCCCGACCAATCTGCTTGAGTTTATCAATATCGGCAAGTTCTCCCTTTCCTTTGGTGATACGATCAAGAATACCATACATCTGCTTTCCACCGATACGGCAGGGAGAACACTTACCACAAGACTCATCCACAGTAAACTCAAGATAGAACTTAGCAATATCAATCATACAATCATCTTCATCCATCACAATGAGTCCACCCGACCCCATAATAGACCCAAGCTTCTGAAGGTTTTCATAATCAATTGGAGTGTCAAGATACTCAGCGGGAATCACTCCACCAGAGGGACCACCAGACTGCACGGCTTTAAACTTCTTGCCATTCTTGATACCACCACCGATATCAAAAATCACCTCTCGCAGCGTCGTTCCCATGGGCACTTCAATAAGACCGGAGTTGTTCACCTTACCAGTGAGAGCAAAAACTTTTGTTCCCTTGGATGTCTCCGTTCCAATCTGAGCGAACCATTTTCCACCCTTCAAAAGAATAACAGGAATACTTGCCCATGTTTCTACATTGTTAATCACCGTGGGCTTACCCCAAAGTCCACTGATCGCAGGGAAAGGAGGGCGAGGTCGGGGCATACCACGATTCCCCTCGATTGAAGCGAGAAGAGCCGTTTCCTCTCCACACACAAACGCACCCGCACCCAAACGAATCTCAATATCAAAGTCAAACCCACTTCCAAGAATATCCTTCCCCAAAAGCCCCATCTCCCGAGCCTGACGAATAGCCATCTCCAAACGACGAATAGCAAGGGGATACTCAGCACGAATATAGACATACCCCTGATGAGCCCCCACCGTATAGCCACAGATGGTCATTGCTTCAATAATCGAATGGGGATCACCCTCAATAGTACTTCGGTCCATGTAGGCACCTGGATCCCCTTCGTCAGCATTACATACCACATACTTCACATCCGACTGCACATCCTTGGTAAACACCCACTTTCTCCAAGTAGGAAATCCAGCCCCCCCACGACCACGAAGACCCGATATCTTGAGTTCCTCGATAATATCATCCGGTGTCATCTCAAAGAGAGCCTTCTCAAGAGCCTTATACCCATCACGAGCAATATACTCATTGATATTCTCAGGATCAATCACACCACAGTTGCGCAGCACAATACGAAACTGCTTCTGATAGAAGGGGATATTCTCAATCTTAATATTTTTCTGGCTCTCCTCATACTGATAAACAAGATTTTTAACAGGACGCCCCTTCAAAAGATGCTCTTCAACGATTTTGTCTGCATCTTCTGGTTTTACATCCACATAAAACGTTTCATCAGGCAGAACCTTCACAATCGGACCGCGCTCACAAAGCCCAAAACACCCCGTCTTCACAAGCTGAATTTCTGATTGAAGTCCTTTTTCTGTAATCTGCTTCGCCATCCGATCAAAGATAACACCCGATTTATTGGATTCGCATCCTGTTCCACTACAGATAAGAACAAAACTACGATACGCCATGATCTCCTCCTACTTCATAATATCAGCAGCTGGCTTGTCCATCACATGCTCACTCACCAGCTTCTTGTGAACGATATGATCCTCGACAATCTTACGAGCTACATCAGCATTTACCTTGCCATAAATGGTCCGTGGCATATCAGGCATAACCACCTCAACCGTTGGCTCGACATAGCAGTATCCCATACAGCCTGTTTGTTTCACCACCACATCCTTGAGCCCCAACTTTTCAATAGTCTCTACAAATGCCTTCAAGGTTTCACGGGCCCCTGCAGCAATACCACAGGTCCCCATACCTACAATCACAAGCGTTTCCTTTCCCTCAACCTCGCGTTTTTCTATATCGGCCTTGGTCTGTTCTCGAAGCCGACGCAACTCTTCAAGCGTGATTTTTGCCATATACTTCCTCCTTTATTTCTTCTTCCAATCTCTCAAAATAAAATTTCACGAGAGAAAATGCCTGAACATCCTCAAAACCTCCAACGCTTTCCCGAAGTTCAACCCGACACACACGGTAGGAAGAATTCTCCAAACGACGGTGCACCAACATCTCATACTCACCCTCGAGGAACATCACCTGAGCAAACAGATAGGGCAAATCCCCTACAGGGGGCATATCAACATGGTCTCGAGGCAGAACAAGAGCTACCGAAGTTCCCTCGTCCTTGCGCGAATCAAGATGAAACTCTCCACCAACCGTCTCACAGAGCTGCTTTGCAAAGGCAAGCCCCAGCCCCACACGACGATGAACATGCTTTTCTCCATTGGTGTAAAAGGGATCAGTCGCCTGATTCATCTCCTCAGGAGTCATTCCACACCCATTATCTCCAACACAACAGGTAAGCACACCACCTTCCTCGAGATAATCAAGCGTAATCACCGTTGCCCTTGCTTCGACAGCATTTTGTACAAGATCATAGAGAACATCAGAAAGCGTTGCGTGCATAACCACTACTGCTTATCACTATACTTGGCAATAATATCAGGGAGTTGTTCCTTGGTCAAACGACCATAAACCTCTCCATCAACCGTCAAAACAGGAGCAAGCCCACAGCATCCCAAACAACGAACAGCCTGCAGAGAGAACTGTCCATCATCGGTTGTGCCATTTACCCCCACGCCAAGCTGAACCTCCAGTTCCTTAAGAAGATCCTCGCCCCCTTTGAGATAACACGCCGTACCCATACACACAGAGATGGTATGCTTCCCCGGCTTCACCAACCGAAAGAAATGGTAAAAGGTTACCACCCCATAGATTTTGGCAAGGGGTACATCCAGCATACGAGATAAAGACAATGCTACATCACGAGGAATATACCCATACTCTTCCTGAACACGATGCAGAATCATGATAAGATTTCCTGGTTTTTCCTTCCACTGATCAATAAACGCCTGAAGATCAGCAGAAAGCTTCACCTCCGCTTCTTTTGTTTCAAACATCGTCTATCCTCCTTCTGATGATTTCAAATTATGTGCACATACTATAAACAAAACGCAAAAAAATCACAACAAACCCAATAAAGCAAGCCACAAAAAAGAGAATATTATACAAAATAATGTGCAAACCCTCTCATTGAAACAAAAAAGGGTAGCGCAAGCGCTACCCTTTAGATTGCTATCACAAAAACCCCTAAAGTCGAAAGATAACCTCAATACCACCTATTACCCCTGTTGTGCCCAACTTTCCATCCCAGTTATCAAACTTTGGAGTCACAGAGACGGCGGTGCGGTTTTCATCAGAGCTATTCTCCGCAAAATAAAGCGAAACCATCTGATAAAAACTCCAGTTGAAACCACCATAAATTCGCATCTTTACCGTCTGATTAAACTGAATATTGTACGAAAGATACGGCTGAAGAGCAAAATCAAACCAGTTCAGCGACACATCAACATTCTCATAAAATGTTTTCCCGCCGATAGAAAGACTTCCCGGATTGTCAATTCTCCCCACTGGCTTAGTTCCGATAGCAACTCCCAACCGAGCACCAAACACAATACTCGTATTTCTCATATACCACTCATAGGCAGGCCCCAGTGAAAGAAATAGCATGAATGGATCGCTTATTCCAAGAGCAAAAAAGCTTTCCCAAAGCCAACTATAGCCAAGTTCCAGGTCAAAATTCATACCCAAAAGCACAGAATAGCCCCCAACAGAACTAAACGACAGTGGCTTAGAAAATGAAATATCTTCATTGTAAGTGAGTATCGTACTTGCAGGAACTTTGAGCGGCATAGCACCTACCACAAGCCCCAACCTCGAGCCCGCCTTTGGTGCCTCAATGAGCTGATCTTCCACCTTTGGCCTACCAAAAATCACATGACCATAAGAATACTGATCACTCACATAACTCACACGAACCAGCCCCACTCGTCGTCTTTCAACAAACTGTCCCAAAACAGGCACCTGTTCTTCAATAGCAAATTCATAACCCGGCTGAATCCCAAGATTGCCTCCCAACTCCAGATAGACATAATCCCCCTCAACCTTCAGCACACGAGTCTTGAGCTTGAATTCATCCAAACTACGAAGGTAGAAACCCAATCCCCCTATGGCACTATTAACAGCCATTTGATAGGCATCGTTATCACTTTTACGAGATTTTGCTTCAGCACTCTCATTGTAAGTAGCGAGAAGGTTCCCCTCTGTATCAATAATTTTTACAGAGATATTCACCTGTGCCCAGTACTCTCTCTCAATACGAATATCATAGCTTCCATCCTGTTTGCGGTACTTCACTTCAACATTATAGTTTTTTGAAGAATAGCCATTGATCGACGGAACAAAAATAAACACCGACTTCACGAGTCGCTCAAGTTCAGCTGCTGGTATCACAGCAATGCCAAGATCCTCATCCTTATACTGCGGATTCTTAAGTATTGCCTGTTTCTTTAGTTCACGAATCCGCTCAATAAAACGCTCTGCTGTGGTGTTATCCAGACGATACTGATAACCTATCACCTGAAAACGCTTCATCGAAGAAATCGTCCCTATCATTTGATCATCAAAATACATGTATGCCGAACTCGGGAGATTATACGAACTATACACAGGCATCACCGCTATCTCTTTCTTCTCGGACACCTCTGCGCCAAAAAGCGAAACAACAAGCAAAAAGCTAGCTCCTACTAGTAACCGTTTCATAAATCCTCCTTTAACGGACTACTGAGTTATCCCTCTCTACAATTATACCACCAAAATCAAAACATTTCAACCTATGTTTCACACATACCTGTCGCATAAACAAAAGAGAAATCCTCAAAGCAAAAATAAAGAGGAAATTTCTTACGCAGTTTCATGTCTTCTTTACAAAGTTGCAATAACAAATCCCGCCCAAAAGCCTCACGCCAAAAGTCGTCGCATCGATTCAATAATAGCCCTATTTTCTTCACTCAGACGAGAAAGCTCCACAGCCCGTTCCATAAGAAGCCTATACTGCTCACCCAACGCCACCGTTCCTTCCTGAAGATGCGTCGCATCTTTTTCCATTTTCTCCGACTGGAGAGCCGCATCCTGCATCGAAGTTTCTATCACCGTAACAGACGATTGCATCTGTTTAGCAAAGGCAGAAAAATCCCCCAAAAACTGCTGTACAAACGAAACATTTTCAAGAAGCGACTGAAGCTGATGAAAGCTTTCCAAAAATTCCTCCACAAGCCTTGCCATCCTTCCATCCATCTCCTCAAAAACAGAAAACATCTCATCGGTAGACTTCCCTGTGCCTTCCATATTTTCCTGCACCTTTTGTAACAAATCGTGAATCACCCTGCTCTGATCCGAAACACTGCGTGCCAGTGAACGAATCTTCTCAGCAACGATATAAAACCCTTTGCCCGTTTCCCCTGCATGGCTCGCTTCAATAGATGCATTCAACCCCAACATATGCGTTTGCTGGGCAATCTCCCCAATCACCACATTGATATCCATCAAACTCCTCGTGGTATCCACCATAGAATGAACCTGCTCTGCAATTATGGCAATCTGCCCCCGTGCCCGTTTCACCATTTCATTCACATCCTCAAGCGAAAGCTTACGATTCTGAAACCCTTCTCCTATCGAGAGTAAAAGCGAAACCATATTAGAAAGAAGCGTGGTACTCTTTTCAAAAGAGTCCAGATAATGCTCAAGACTCTTCTTCATCTCTGTCTGATTCTGCAAAAGGCTCATATCATTCTCTCGACTCGTTGATAAAAAAGCCAAAAGCGTGCGGAAATTTTCCTCCAGAGAACGAAGAAAATCCTGCACATGTTCTCCGACTATTTTCAGCTCCGCCGCTGTCTTTACCAGAGCCTCACTCACCTCTTCAACACGCTTCTGCGTTATTGCCATGGCTTTCGCTGTTGACTCATAATGAGCCTCCAACTCATGGGTAAGCCGCATACTTTCATCCAAAAGATCTTTCTGGAGAACAATTGTCCTCGCTGTCAACCATCCCCCCACCGTCACCATTAAGCCCGATGTTACCAAGGACTGAATAGCAAGAAGCGTTACCTTGCCATTATCAAGGGGGAGAGCATCCACACCATACAAAACACCAATAGCCCCCAAAATGAACAATGTCATCACATATGCCTGTATCTTGTGAATCCCCACCAGCCCTACAACCACGAGCAAAAAAAGCCCGAGCGTTCCAAAAACATAACATTCATAAACATTCTTATACTGATCAAACTTAATGGCCAAAAACATTACCAGAAAAAGCATAGAGAGAAAAAGCGACGATGCCAAGTCATACCGTTTCCTCCAAACCAAAAAAAGCGAAAAACCAGACACCGCAACCAAAAGCCCCACAACAATCGAGACCACATACGCCCCCGTAAGAAACATCACCACAAGCAACGAAAGAGAAAATCCCCCAATAGCAGCCACAACAGGAACAAAAATAGCCACCTTCCTCCGAATACGAAGACTCTCTTCCTGATACCTCTTCAAAAAACCCGAAACAAACCCCTTCATTGCCACCTCCTTTTACCCATCCCCTATTTACTTTCCTCTCCTTTTCATTGTAAAACAATTCACAAAAAAATCAATAAAAAAGGGACTGTTTCCAGCCCCTTTCTACGAATCTTACATGGTAAGAATCTTCTTTGCTGCCTTATCCCCAGCTTCGGTCACAAAGCGAATGCCCGTTTCCCGTGCTGTATCACGATTTGCCGCGACAATATCATCACGAGAGATTTCCCTCACATTAAACTTGCGAGCACCAGCAAGAAGCTGTTGCAAGCCACCAGCAAGCTTGTCCGCCAATGTCCAAACCGCAATAGCCCCAAGCGGAATATTCTTCATCTCGGATTTACCCACCTTCTTTTCCACATCATAATAACCAGCAAAAATCTCCTCTGGCTTTGTCCCAATTTCACTCACCGTTTTGGGAAGACTGTCCCAATTCCCGTTCAACCTCTGACGACTCGAAGGATCCAAAACACCCTGAATATTGGCACCAAGAAATCCAGGAATCATAAGAGCTCGACCCATACAGACGAGTTTCACATAGGGAGCACCCAGAGCAAGAGCCTTGAAAATATGATCCTCACGAGCAAGTCCACCTGCAAACGCCATATCAACAACCTTCTTCCCTCGAGCAGCAAGAATTGAAGCATACTCGTATGCCTTCGCATGGAGCAGAATCGAAGGAACACCCCATGTCTCCATCATATTCCAAGGGCTCATACCCGTACCACCGCCAGAACCATCAATGGTAAGGAGATCCAACTTGGCATCTGTAGCAAAGCGAATAGCCATCGCCAAAGCCTCCATCCCATAGGAACCAGTTTTTAGAGTAATCCTCTTGAAACCGAGCTTTCTCAGATGCTTCACTCCCTTCATAAACTCCTTGTACACCTCTTCAGGAGAAGAAAGGTTGGTATAACCAAGACGACTATGACGAGCAAACGCCTTAATAGCCCCATGCTTGAAAGCCTCCTGCACCTCGGGAAGTGTGGGATCAGGATCTACAACATAGCCACGAGCCTTCAAAAAAAGCGCATAATCAAGATCCGTCACCTGAATTTCGCCGCCTATATCCTTAGCACCCTGCCCCCATTTGAGTTCAATAATCACCTTATCACCATATTTCTCAATCACATACTCAGCTACACCATTACGAGTATCCTCCACATTCATCTGAACGAGAATAGCACCATACCCATCATAGTAACGAAGATAGGTATCAATACGACGATCAAGTTCAGGAGCCTTTTTTATTTTCCCATTCTCAATCACCGCTTGTTTATCAATACCCACCACATTCTCACCCACAACAATCGGAAAACCTACCAAAGCTGCCCCAATCGCAAACGAATCCCAATAACGAGCTGCAACAAACGTAGAACCAAGAGCACCTGTCATAATGGGCACACGAACACGTGTTTTCATCTGCGCCCCAAACTCTGTCTCAATCTTCACATTGGGAAAGATACAATCATCAGGGGAAGTTGAAAGCCCCTTGGGCACACCATAAGCACCATAGTTGTAGCCCTGAATACGAAGGGCATTATAGTTCACTCCCAAATGCGTTGTATTCGCACTTCCTGCTGTCACATACCCAAAATCACGGGGATAGAGCATCTTCCTCCCACGCATACTCGAAAGCCAGGTTTCACACTTTCCCTGACAATCAGCACGACAAAGTGTACAAAGCCCTGACTCGGCAGGATTCCCTCTGTTCACCGTACCCAAAACATCATTAGACTTTGGCCATTCAATCATAGTCCCTCCCTTATCGAATTTTATTTTTTCTTTTCTTCACTTCCAAATATTTTTCTTGCTCCATCCTCAAGATGAATAACAAAAAAATCTGCACTTATCCCAAAACGTTCTTTATACCCCTCTCCTACAATTTTTTTGAACTTATCGAGTGCATCTTCCCTCACAAGACTAATCGTACACCCCCCAAAACCAGCCCCTGTCATACGACTCCCTACACAACCATCCACCCGACGGGCAAGCTCTACAAGCGTGTCAAGATGCTGCCCTGTCACCTCATAGTTCTTTCGCAGAGAATCATGTGAGGCATTCAGCAACCTTCCAAAACCCTCCACATCCCCCATCTCAAGACACTTTGCAGCCTCCAGTGTGCGTTCATTCTCTGTAACCACATGATAGGCACGGCGATAGAGCACTTCTTCCCTCTCAAAGAGAGAACGGTTTGCCTCAAGGTCTTTTTGCGAAAGCTCACAGAGATGCTGTACAGCAAACCTCGAACGCAAAATCTCCAGAGCTCGGCGACATTCAGCCAACCTCGTATTGTATGCTGAATCCACAAGCTCCCTTTTCTTGTTTGAATTTGTAAGAACAAAAATATATCCTTTAAGCTGAACAGGAATCGCTCTGTACTCCAGCGTATCACAATGCAGCAGAAGAGCATGATCCTTCTTCCCCATCGCTACAGCAAACTGATCCATAATCCCACACGAAACACCTACAAACTCATTCTCCGCCCGTTGACAGAGAAGAGCTATCTCCTGAGCAGAAAGCCCCCCACCAAAGAGATCGTTGAGCGCTGTGGCAAAAACCACCTCAAAGGCCGCCGACGAGGAAACCCCCGAACCAGCAGGAATATTGCTTATAAAGAGCACATCCAACCCACAAGAAAGGGGAAGTTTTTTCTTCTTCCACTGATCAATCACACCCAAGGGATAGTTTGCCCACGAATTGTCTTGTCTTTCAATATGATCCAGATCCACCTCTACAACGCCGGGAAACTGAAGACTCGAAAGACGTACCACACGATCCGTACGCTTTCTCACAATCGCATAGATGAAACGGTTGATCGCTGCTGGAAAAACCCATCCCCCGTTGTAGTCAATATGTTCTCCTATTAGATTCACCCGTGCAGGAGAACGATAAACAGAAATATCCTCTCTTTTTCCCCCATAGAACTGAACAAAGAGAGAAAGAGCCTCCTCCAATGCCTTCCTTTCATCCCATCCAATAAAAAATTTTAACCGTGCATCACGAAGCTGTTTCGCAGACTGTTCCACTGCAACAACATTAGCCGCCGCCCATGCCCCCATCTCAGACGAGGCATAAAACTTGATCCGATCACGGGCACGAAGAGGGGGATAAAACTCAATATGCCAGTGAAAAAACTCCCGACTCGGCTTCTCAAGCTCATGATTCACCGGCCCCTGATGCATCACCATCATATAAGGAAAAGGTCTATCAAAAAGGGCATCAAAACTTCCGACAATCACCTTCAGTGCCTCAGCAAGATCTCTCTCCTCCTCTTCAGAAAAGTCAGTGAGATGACTCACATGCCGCTTACTCACAACAAACACACCCCAGGGATAATCCGTAAAGAAGGGAATGTATACCAACATCGAAGCATTCTCATACACTATCCTTCCACCAAACGACTGCTCCTCCTTATTTATACGACAAAAGAGGCACTCCCCCTCTCGCTCAAAGTACTCCCGAGCACTGGCATACTCTGTTTCCAGTTTGAGCGGAAGAAAGGGATAGGCATAAATCTGCCCATGAGGATGAGCGATCGTCGCCCCCACCTCTTCCCCCTTATTCTCAAAGGGAAACACATACTTCACCAATGGATCTTTTGACAACTCTGCACACCGAGACTTCCAGAGTTTCACCAGTTTGTGAATATGCTCCACCGAAAGCTCCTGCAAAGTAATGGCATGCTGTGAGGAATAGAGGATCACCTCACACTTTCCGTGTGCAGGCATTGTCTTATAAAAAGAAGAGGCAACTGGATCAGGTTCCGGCGGATGAGGGCTCATCACAGGAAAATCATTGTCAAATGCCAAGACATCATAGTAATCCGGCACCTTCCCCGACCCTGGACAAAAGGGACAATTATCACGGGGCAAATTCGGCCTATTCTGCCGATTGCTCGCCACCATCACCCATGTTCGAAGCAATGGATTCCATCTCAGTTCAGCCATACTACCCTTCACATTATAAAGATTTACGTATCTTATTGTAACGACAAAAGAGAAAAAATCAAGCCTTTACCATCAAGATTTTTTATTTTTCTGCGAGAAAGATAATCTTTAAAAACTGCCATCGCTACTTTGAAAAAAGACAACACACAAGGGAAATGTTGAATGGGGAGTATCCACACAAAACCCACCCTCTTGCTTTAACCAATAAAAACACTTTCCTCCCACCAACAACCGATGCTTACTTTGCTACAGCTTTTACGAAAACTTCCGATATACAAACCGACAGGGATGTCAAAAAAACCAAGGAGGGTTCTATGGATACGATCATCACTGGTATGGTAGACCAACTCACCACTCTTCTCAAAGAAGAAGCCAAAGTACTGGAGCGCATTCTCTCACTCGAAGAAAAAAAATACCAGGCGCTCAAGGATGTCAACCTCGAGCAACTCATGAAAGTAAACGAACAAGAAGAATTTTTCATTCAAGAGATCCACTCTCTGGAAACAAAACGAACGCAAATCTTTAGCCATTTACAGATTTACGGCATGGGAGAAAACTTCTCCACCTTTATCAATTCTCTTGACGATCCCTCTTATCAGAATGAGCTCAAAAACATCTACCTTCATCTTGCCGATCTCCGCGATCGTATCAAAATTCAGAACGAAGAAAACAAACAACTCATTCAACTCAATAGCGAAATCATCTCAATGACACTGGGGCTCTTTCAGCAAACCCACGGAGAGACCTACAGCTCTCCCCATGCTCCAATAAAAAAAGAAAACAACAACAGCTTTCTCGTCAACCATGTTGTATAAAAGGAGGAAACCATGTTTTCCACATTCCACGGTATCGAGGTCGGTAAAAAAGGCCTCATGGCCAACAATACGGCCATCCAAATCATAGGACACAACCTCGCCAATATTGAAACAGAAGGTTACAGTCGTCAGAGAGTTCAACTCCAGACCTTCATTCCCATATATGAACCAACAGCCAACCGTGTTGAGGTTCCTGGCCAAATCGGTACCGGTGTTGTTGTGGAAGACATTCAGCGCATCCGCGATCAGATGATCGATGATCGCATCTATTTTGAAAAGGCTGGACTCGGACACTCCGAAATGCGAGAACAGTTCCTTCATCAGATTGAAATGATCCTCAATGAGCCCGATCATCCCAATATTCGTACCGTTATGGACGATTTTTGGGAAAGTATGCAAAAACTCGCCGCCAATCCCACAGAAAGAGCAGCACGAGAGGAACTCATCCAACGCACCAACACCATGACCGACACCTTCAGGCACACCTACAATTCTCTCCACGACCTGCGCGTTCGTGCCAATTCCCTCATCGAGCAACGTATCAACAAAGTCAACCAGATTGGTGCCGAGATTGCATCCCTCAACCTTCAGATTGTCAAATCAGAAGCCATGGGAGACAATCCCAACGACCTCTATGACAGACGAGATCTCCTCATCGAAAAACTCTCAAAAATCATGACCATCAAAGTCGAACGCAACAACAAACATGAATACATTGTCTACATCGGGGCTGAAAACTTCGTTCAGGGTGGCCTCGTAAACCCCATCAGTGGAGTTGGCAACACTGAGAACGAAGGGTTTGTTGATGTTCGTTGGAAGGATGGGCGTCTTGTTAACCTGGGCAACGGAGAACTCAGTGGTCTCCTCGTTGCCCGTGATGTTGACATCAAAAACGCCATCGAAAACATCAATACCCTTGCCGCTCACCTCATTGACAGCGTCAACGAAGTGCACAAGGACGGTTTTGGGCTTAACCTTGCCACCAACCTTCCCTTCTTTAAAGAAGTTCCTCTCTCTCCTTATGCAAACGGTGACTATGATTTTAACAAAGACGGTAATATCGATGGTGTGGCGATCTTTCGTGTCACAGGAAAAGAAAAACTCTCCTATGAAACCGTCATTGGAAGTGCCGGTGTACTCAACTTTGGCCCCAACTATCCCAATGGTCCTGATGTCACAGTAACCTATGGCCCAAACGACACTATCAAGGATATCATTGACCGTATCAACCAATCCGATGCTGGTGTTGTTGCTTTCCTCAACCACAAGGGGCAACTCGGTTTCAAAGCCCGCTTCCCCATCTCGAATGAGCACCCCGAGTTTGTGATCCGTCATCTCGAAGATTCAGGCAATCTCCTCGTTGGTATTGCAGGCCTCCTCACCCAAAGTGGCCCTGCTGGTGCTTTTGACTACCAAACCCCCGGCGGAATCGTTGCCCTCAATGTCCCACGCGAGCAGATTGGCTTCACCCCCAAGGAAAACCCCGCCTTCTGGATACAGATAAACGATCAGCTTGTCTACAATCCCGACAACATCGCAGCCGCTGGCGGTCTTGATCTCGACGGAGATGGTAGCCCCGATAGAATCAGTGGTTCTGGCGACAACCGCATTGCCCTTACCATGGCAGAACTTCGCCACAAACCCGTCATGATTGAGAGACAGGCAACATTCAACGACTACTTCAAGTCTGTAGTTGGAGACTTTGGTACACGTTCAGAATCCGCCCGCGTAAGCAAAGAGAAAAACCTCGCCGTTGTTACCAGCCTCACCAACCTGCGCGAACAGATTAGTGGCGTAAATGTAGACGAAGAACTCTCCAAACTCCTCATGTTCCAGCATGGTTACAATGCATCAGCTCGTATGGTAACAACCGTAGACCGAATGATAGAAACCATCCTCAGAATGGGTGTAGGTGCATAAAATAAAAGCAGGAGGCCTCTATGCTTGGAAGAGTAACCCAAGGTTACATAAAACAGGACTTTGACTACAACCTTCACCGAAGACAGGCAGAAATGCAAAAGGTAAAAAACCAACTCTCCTCCGGTTTTCGCGTTAATCTTCCCTCTGATGACCCCGTTGCCACAGTGAATTTTATGGACTACGACAGTCGCCTCAAGGAAATCTCTGTGTACAAATCCCAAATCAGCTTTGCCCAGTCCAAACTCAAGACGATAGACTCTTCCCTTGACAGCGTTACCCAGGTACTTCAACGACTAAGAGAACTCGCCGTTCAAGCAGCCAACGGTGTCTACACCAAAGAAGAACGAGAAAAAATCGCCGTCGAGGTAGATCAGCTCACGAGAGAGATCCTTGCCCAGGCAAACAGTTACTACAAGGGAGAGGCCCTTTTTGGTGGAACCATGGTATTCGATACCCCCTTCAAGGCTCAGTATCGTATCAACGACCAAACAGGGATAGAGTTTCTCGAGGATGTGCGGTATACAGGCAATTCCCAGGCTCAGCTCCTTGAAGTAGAACGCTCCATCAAGGTCACCATGTCTCAGCCCGGCAACCAGATCTTCTGGGCACAGGATATGGGCATCTACTCCACCATCTCTGTTTCTGGGTATACTGCCCCCAAGGACTCAAAGATTGTAATTGACGGACACGAAATCCAGATTCGTGCAGGAGACAACATTGAGACCATCGCCAACAAGATCAACGGTGCAGGGCTTGCCGTACGTGCATCCATCAACACCCAGGCTGGTTCCAGCTTCTTTTCGATTGAAACAACCAGCCCCCATCAAATTGTGATGTACGACATGGAAGGTGGTAGCGTTCTCCAAGATCTCGGTCTTGTAGACAACGGAATGTACCCACCCTACAACTACTCCCCAGCAGCCCGTGTCTACACAGGAAGTATCTTTGATGTACTCATTGATTTCCGCAAGGCTCTCTTAAACGACAATATCCATCAGATCGGAGGAACTGCTCTGGCTGGCATTGATCAGTCTCTTGAGAATCTCCTCCGCTATCGTGCCCATTTAGGGAGTGTGTCCTCTCGACTCGATATTGTCAACGAACGCTTCCTTGCTGATGAGGTCTACATCACAGAAGCCAAGGACAATGCAGTTGCCACTGACATTCCCAAGGCTGTTACCGACCTCAAGATGCTTGAGTTTTCCCATGATGTGGCCCTCAACATTGGTGCACGTATCTTACCGAAAACTCTTCTGGATTTCTTGCGATGAAAGTGCATTTTTCTTGAGAAATTTTTCTTTTTGAGTTAAAGTATAAGAGGACAAAGGGAGGTCCACGTGGAAACCATTAAAACCAAAGCCTACGGTGAGATTCAGGTAGATCCAGCGTCAATGATAACATTCAAGAGAGAGATTCTGGGATTTGAAGGGCTGACCCGCTATTACCTCATTGAAATGGGGGATCTCCCCAACTTCTACTGGCTGCAGTCAGCCGAAAAACCTGATCTTGCCTTTGTGGTAGTGAATCCTCGTCTCTTTCAAGAGGACTACAAACTTGTGCTCGATGAGATTGACTGGGGACTCCTCGAAGTAGGAGAAAAGGATGAGATTATTGACTTCGCTATTGTCAATATACCCGAAGACATCCACAAGATGACGATGAACCTTTTAGGTCCCATTGTTATCAATGCCACCAAGCGAATTGCCATCCAGGGGATATCGATGAACAACAGTTATGGTACCAAGGTGCCCCTGTTTAGCAAAGAATTAAGCCCGACAAAATCATAAGGGAGGAGAGGTTGTGCTCGTTTTATCGAGGAGGGAAGAAGAATCCATCATAATTGATGACACCATTGAGATCAAGATTGTTGCTATCAAGCAAGACCAAGTAAAGATTGGTATTGTTGCTCCAAAGAATGTGAAGATCTTTCGCAAAGAAGTCTACGACGAAATACAGGCAGCCAACAAGGCAGCCGCTGTCTCCGCACTCCCCGTTGAAGACCTTAAAAATGTTCTCAAAAAAGACAAAAAAGAAGGAGGCAACTCATGATTTCCCCAGAAAAAATGGAACTCCTCAAGTACTACAACAAGGGGCTTGATCTCTATAGACAGCGATCCTTTGCCGAAGCCAAAAAATACTTCCAAAAATGTCTGGAAATAGTCCCCGATGATGGGCCATCTCAAATCTACATTGAACGATGCGACTACTTCATCCAAAATCCACCTCCTGCCGATTGGGATGGTGTCTTTGTGATGACAACAAAATAACGACAATAAATAAATAAGGAGGCATTTATGGCACCAAACATTGATCGCTATCGTGATTATCCTACCGTTACCAAACTCAGCAATACCTCTGAGTGGTCGGGAACCATGCGATTCAAAACATCCCTTCGCATCGATGGAGAATACGAAGGCAAAATCGATGCTCAAGGACTTCTCGTCATTGGACCAAACGCCAAGATAAAGGGAGACATCATCTGTGACGAGGTTATCGTTGGTGGTGAAATCCATGGCAATGTGCATGCACGAAAGCGACTCGAGCTCTTTGAAACCGCCAAACTCTACGGTGACATCAAAACAGCAAAACTCAAAATGGACGATGGAGTGGTCTTCCAAGGAAAGTGTGAGATGATTGAAGCCCCCAACACCAGCAAGTAATTACTCTTACGCGTACTTCTTGCGCTTGATGTACTCGTCAAAGTCTCCGAGAATGAGGATACCTTTCTTGTAGACAATAACATTGTGGTAGCGGCTGGTGACATCAAGCTTCTGGTTATCAATAGCGAGGGAGACGTTCTCATAGATGGTATCATGAACGATGATCGTCCGTTCCAGTTCATTCTGATTTTGGGACGCCTCCCAAAGGAGCTTTCGCTTTTGTTGGATTTGGGCTATTTTCTCACATACCGCTTGATACTGTTTTACCTGCAGTGCCAATTCCTGTTTCTTGACCAAGGGGAGCTGAGTAACCTTCTCACCCAAAATACGAATCACTTGGATAGTTTTTTCATACTTTTCCTTCTGGGCAAGAAGCTCCTTCTCCATCTGAGCAAGTTTCTGATTCTGCAGGAATATCTCCGACTGGCGGAAATTGGTAAGCCGAGCCACCGTGAACATCCCCTTTTCATTCCCCAGAGTTCTGGTTTCAATCTCCATCCCTGCTTCGGCACTCCCACCAACCAGAGCCCCTTTCCCCTCCTGACAAAAGATCGAATCCTTCGCAACAAGATGGGCTTCTACCGACTCATACTGGATGACAATACGTCCCGTTGCACGAAGAGTGGCATTTCTCACCGAATTTACGGTAATATCCTTTTTTGCCACGACTGTCGTATGAAACCCTGTCACCAAACCATGGATCACAATGCTTCCCTCATGGGAAAAAACAAGGGATTGATCCACATCACCAATAATGGTAATATTGCCTTTGGCTTCAATATGGTTCCCTGCCTCAACATTGCCTCGAATCTCAAGATCCCCATCACACACGACTGGTTTACTTCGAGGGGGAAGAGATGATTCTATCAGCATCATACACACACCTAAGCCATGGTTGTCAGTCTCATGATATAAGGAAGCAAACTTTCTCCCTCATCAGGATAACTGGCAAGAGATGTCTGAAGTTGGATAGGAAGCTCCTGCTGATGAGAGAATACATCAGCAACCAACGAATAAAGCGTATCAATATGCCCCTCGACCTCCGACAGAGGAACCCCAGTAAAAATAAGCAAGAAACGATCAAGATCATAATGAATCCACTGGGAGAGCATTGGCAGACTATCGGCTATCCTTTGTTCAAAAACAGAAACAAGCGAAAGCGTTTGCTCCTCCGAATAAAACTCTCGATACTTCTGGAGATTATTGAGCTTGAGATAGAGAAACGAAATACCCACCCCAAACTCCTTTGCCTTTTGAGCCTCGCTCTGAAGGAGGGTATAGAGAGTCTGAAAGGGATTATGACTGGACTTCTCGCGTATCCACTGAGAGAGAAGAAGGGGAGGAGCTATCTGTGATGCAATAATCGCAAGAAGATTGAGGATATCCTCGGAGACACCCTCAACACTACCATTATCGAGAGCAAATATCAGCATGGCTCCCACACGTCGCTTTACTGTTGAAAGGGGCAGAAAAATATACGCTTTTCCCTTCGATGAAGCACTGATGATTCGTGGTTTATTATCGCTAAAGCATGCCTCCTCCTCGGGAGAAAGCTGGTACACCTGCTGAGGATAAAATCCCTCCATACCATAACACCGAGCTACTGCCATACGCTCCCCATAGGAAGCAAGCAACACCGAAGATTTTACCCCAAACCCTGTTGCCAGAGTTTCCTGCAACAGCGAAGTAATGAGATCGAAATCATCACTGGAGTTGATCAGCATACTGATTTCGTAGAGGGCAGAAATTTGCTTGAGACGTTGATCAAGATCTGCATAAGCCTTCTGAAGAGAGGTATAGAGATGAGCATTCTCGAGGGCACTCCCTGCCAGTGAAGCCACCGCCGTGATAAAGTGCATGTCCTCTTCCTGATAGCTTCCCTCCCCTTTGGGACCAAGGAGAAGAAACCCTGTCCATCCATTCTTGCTGGCAAGGGGCACAAGAAGCAGCGAATCAGAAAAGTTCTCAAACCCCTCCCCTCGAAAATCCTTTACCACAGAGGATGAAAAATACTGCTCTATATCAAATCCAATCTTTGCGGGGATACTCTCCATTCCCTGCTGTTGGGCAAGAACATAGTATGTATCTTCTTTCTGATAAATGGCAATACGTGAGAGTTGGAACTGTCCCATCAGGGTAAACAAAAGAATCTGCAAGAGTTCTTCACTCTGAAGCGTTGCCCCCAACTCCTTGTTTATTTCGAGGATTGTCTGAAGTTCGAGGAGCTTTTTTTCATAATCTCCGCTTTCTTTTTGGGGTGTCGAAGCTGGAGAGTGAAGAGTAAGCCTGTAGTAACGAGCCTTATCCTTGAGACCCATACCCTCCCCTACAAACCAAGTTTCTGCATAATTTTTGTATAGAGATCGTAGTACTCTGACTGGGCAAACTCTCTAATCTTTTCCTCTGGCAAATCGGCAAGAAGATTATCCAAATACTGGATCACCTTCCTCAGTTCCTCTTTGGTTTCCCCACTGAGGGCATCAATATTGCTATCAATCATCTGTCGACGATCCACTTCGGGAATGCCCTCTTCAAAGTAGGCTTCGCTCACCACGGGCTCCCTCGACTCTGCTGAAGCCTGCCCACCCAGATCATCCAGCGACACCTCCACCGTTTCACCAACCTCAAGGGGTGGCACGGACTCAGGCATTTCTTCAACCTCAAAGGCTTCTGAGGTTTTGTCCTCCAGATCGGGCTCTGCTATCTCTATCAACTGATTGAGATCTTGCTGCTTAATTTCATCTATCTTTTCTTCTTCTGCAATGATGGACTGAAAGCTCTCTGGAGAAAGTGGAACCTCTTCCTCAACAGGTAGTTCAAAGGGCTCAGCCACCTCTTCGACTCCAGAAGTGGCACTCACAGCGACCTCATGGAGATGTTCCTCTGGAACGGTCTCCAGTTCTGTCACAGGGGTTTCCGTCACCTCGATATTGTTCAGTTCTTCAAGGGAGAGGGCTATGGGTTCATTCTCATCCTCAACCGTCGGTTGAAGATCGGGAATAGCAGAGAGATCAAAATTGAAGGATTCCCCCGTTTCACCAATTTCCTGCTGGGGAACTTCTTGAGGTGGAATCTCCACGAGAGGAGTTCCCTCTGTCACCACCACATCCGAACCCGCTTCCACAAAATCAATCGTCGGTGTCTCTTCTCCCACCTCTTGCAAAGGTTGCGTCATCTCCTCATCCAAAGAGATGGGTTCCAAGGGAATTTCCTCCAGTTCAACGGTTTTCTCAGCCATGGGAGGCTGCTCTCCACTTAGTTGCTCAAGGGGTTCTGCCATAACCCGATCAAGAGTGTCAAGGTCAGGAAGAGGAACCTCTTTGTCTCGCTCAGGAAGAGAAGGTCCCTCACGCAGCACCTCTGTCGGTTCAGAGGTATAGATAGTCTCTGGTGCGGAAATATTTTTATCCTCGACAATCAACTCGAAGTTTTCCTCAAGAGGCACAGCATTTTTGGTACTCCGAACAACCGCTTCAGGAACAACAGCAGCAGGCTCTACAAGCATCTCAGAAGAAACTTCTTCCACAGGGGGAGGTGTCATCTCTTCTTCTGCTGACTCTTCAACAACCTCAACACCCTGAATGGTATCCCCATAAAGAAAACGATCAAGCTCGTCCCCCGTAATGCTGATCATCTCTTCGTTTTCATCCACCGTCGAAGGTTTTGTTGCCAAGGAAGCACGAGCTTCTGATACCACAGGCTCTTCCAACGAAACCTCTGAGGGGCTTTCAGCCGCAGGAGAAGGTTCTTCCTCTACAAGAGGTGGTTCTTCTTCAGAAAGAAGATGAAGCGTCTCGTCCTTTTCAATCGTGGGAATCTCAAACGACTCTGGTGATGATTCAGCCTCTCCAACAGGCAAAGCCCCTGTCCCAAACTCAAGCTCATCGATATTGAGCGACTCAATCGAAGGCTTCTCCTCAACACCAGAAGAAAGCATTTCTGGCATGGCTTCCTCTTCCTTTGCCACAAAAGGTGCATCTGCTGGTGCAGCGCTTGGAGCTGATGCACTTGGAGCCGATGGAGGAGAAGTAAGGGTAAGATTATCCGCCTGAATCGTAAGAGAAGGGGCGGAAAGAGTGATATTCTCTGGTTCAAGAGAAAAACTCCCAGAGAGAGGTTGCCCCGCCGAAGCTCCACCAGCACCTTCGCCTCCAGCACCAGTTGCCATGCCACCACCAAACGAGGCTGTATTAATCTGGATATTTTCTATATTCCCAATGCTTTCCACTTCCATCGAGCCGGGACCCTGCCCGAACTCTTCAGGAAGAGGCTCTTCAAACTCTCTGAGATCAATATCATCCAGCGTAATAGTTTCAATATCCATGTCAAGTTCAAAATCATCAATAATCTCGTGGCTTCCATCTGGCATACCACAACCTCCCCTATCCTAACCCAGAAGATTGAGATTCTTCTGATCGTTAGGAGTTTCATCTCGCTGCTGAGAGAGTAGTGTCTCCCAAGCTTCTTTCAATGTCGTCATAAGCTTGATTACCTCATCGATAATCGTCACATCCTTGGCCACATTCGCCTCGATAAGCCTTCTGTTCATATACATATAGAGGCTGTAGAGATTATGAGCTATTTCCCCCGCATCAAAATTCAACGAACTGATGAGCTCGAGCACAATATCCTGTGCCTTCAAAAGGTTATTATGCGCTACATCCAATTTACGATCACGGATAGCATCCTTCGCAATACCAAGAAAACGAATGGCTCCCTGATATAGCATAACAACAAGTTTGAGGCCACTCGCTGTTTCAATATCGACCTCTTTATAGCTTTTATAGCCTTCCATGAAGTTCTCCTTCCGCTCGATTTCTCTTATTTCCATCGGCATTTCAATCGGATTTCTTGAAAGGTTACGTGAAAAAACTCTCTCCCATTTCTCTTACCATATTGCTTATAAAAAACATCGGGCTCACATGTGAGCCCGATGAGTATGCGCCCAAGAGGAGTCGAACCTCTGGCCTTCGGCTCCGGAGGCCGACGCTCTATCCAACTGAGCTATGGGCGCTTGGCAACATAAACTTCTTTCAAAGTACCATTCGCTCGTGCCCGAAGAGCCATTTCTTTTGCCACATGCACGAGATTCTCTGCCGCATCAGGAAAGCTCATATAGTCTACAATTCCCACATGACAACTCACCCTCACCTCTTGCCGAGATTTCTCTTGAGGAAGAAGTTTCTGCACATCCTTCATATCCTTGAGGGGATCCACAAAAAAAGCCTCCAACCGTTTCACAAAACGCTCAGCGTTTTCAGCATGACTCTCAGGCAAGAGAATCACCACCCCTCCCTCTGGCATATAACCAACGGTATCCACTTCCCGAACACTTCGCTCCAGATACTGCCGAAAGCGTTTGAGAAAAAGATTGGCTATCGTATCACCGTATTTTTCACGGAAGTGGAAGAAATTCTCCAGCATCACATAGACAAGGGCAAAGTTCCGGAGCTTCTTCCCATAGCGCTCTATGCGAGCACTTTCCTTTCGACACTGTTCAACAACCTCTTCACCCTTGTAAAAACCCGTGTTTATATCATAATTCAAAAACTTCAGATTGTCAAGTATTCGCTTGTACGAAAGCTGAACGGCAAGGTATTCTCCCAACATCCCCAGAATCTCCTCATGATCCCGCGTCATAGGAAAACTCCTATTCCAGAGAAGAATAAGAGCCCCCTCCCAGGTATAACGACGACGAAGCGGCACCACATAGAGAAAAGCCTCAAAAGACAGAAGATTCTCCCAATAGGGGCGAAGAGAGAGATTGACTATTTTCTCCTCTGGAGAAAGCTCTCGAAACACCTTCTCAATAACAAACACAGGATCAAAAACATGGGTATCATTCACCGAAGCCATGACCTGCCAGTGAAAATCCTCCACAAGAAGGAAAAAAGCAGAAGATACGGGAAGATAACTCGAAATCACCTTGAGAATCTTCTGGAAAAGATGACTCGAGAGCGATGTGTTCGCCATAATACTGTACACCTGCCTCAGGAAGTGCATTCTCATGAGATTTTGCTCGAGTTTCTGCACGGCGGCAAACTCGTGGGCAATGGCGAGGCATTCATCCTTACTCCAGAATAAAGTGACCGTTTCACTATGGTAGGGGTTTTCCACCACGGTGATTATATCAGAAGAAACAATACCCCTCTCAACAAGCTGCCGAACAATCCTCGCCATCATCTCCCTTTCTGGACTCTTCTCAGGGAAAACATCAAAGAACAGCTGTGCTCCCTCGCGCCAGAGAAGCCGAAGCGTCGGTCGATATTCAGAGAGAAGAGAAAGCCACTGTTGCAACACCAATCGCAATTCATCCCGCTTATTCTCCTCTCGTAGATAATACGCCTGAAAGAGTATCCACAAAAGCTGCTCATACGCTGAAAGATTCTGGTGCTCCGTCATAGACTTTAGACGCTCATACATCCCAAGAAGCTTGAGACTCTGATGAAGCTTCGCATACGAAATACCGAGATAGCAACCTATCTCCACAGAAGAATGATAGGGGAGATTGGGAATACCCACAATACGCTTCATCTTCTCAAGTGTTTGCAAAACTTCCACTGCCTCAGCATACTGTGCACTTCCAAAAAGAACAGTCGCCACATTTACCAACGAGAGAAGATTCTCAATAGGATTACCAATGATGCGCATACTATTGATATTCTGCTGAAGAAAACTCATCGCTTCATTGTACTGCTCAGCAAGAATATACCCATAGGCTATACCATTGCGTATCTGTGCTAATTCAAGGGGATTTTGAAACCTCTCCTTAAGCGAAAGACTCTTAAAATAAAAGGAAAGAGCCTCCTCATGCTGTCCAAGCTGAGAGAGCACCATGGCTTTGTTGTGATAGGCTGCGGCAAGTCTTGCCTGATTCTGGAGTTTCTCTCCCAACGCAATCATCTCATCACACAACTGAAAGAGAAACTGCTTCTTCGCCTCCACAAAACCCGTTTGAATATTTTCCATAAAATAGACACCGAGAATATACGCCTTCATGTTATAAAACTTCCACCGCTCAGCTTCGGCAAGCGCCTGTTGCACCAAATTCTCCAGTTCAGAAGTCCAATGACCATGATACTGAAGAGCAATGAGAATATAGTAAAAGATAAATCCAAAGGTTTCATACCGGTCTGAAACATAGTACTGATGATACACGACATAACTGTGCTTGTATGCCTGTTCCACATCCCCCTGAGCAAAATAACTCAGACCAAGGTAAAACTGAAAATTCCGACTCTGTTCTTCACTGCCAATATCAAAACTCTTTTCCAAACCATTGTGAAACTCTTCAATAGCCTTTTGAAACTCTCGGCGATAGTAGTAGGCAAGTCCCCTCAAAAAACAAAGCATGATTTCATCTTCGGAGAGAAACACCTCTGACTGAATATCGTCCAACAAAAGAAGAGCCTCTTCAAAGTGCAAAAACTGGAGCAGAATCCTCACAGAAGCAAAAGTCTCCCTCACCGACGGGGCTTTCTTCTCGGAGGGGACTTCTTCCTGCCCTTGGGGGACAGAAACCTCGTAGGCAAGACCTTCCTGCACAAGGTATTCCCAAAAATCCAGAATATCCTCTTCCTGCGTAGCATCACCCCATACGAGAAAGACTTGAATCGGTAGGGTATTCTCTTCGAAAAGACTACGGAAAATTCGCATCGACTTCTTGGTCAGAAATTGGGCATCGGTAACCACCCATACTATCTCCCTCTGGGAAGAGAGAATGGCAAGCTGCTTCTTGAGAGCATCCTCCAATACCATCTCTTCAAAACTCAACTCCTCCAGAAAAAGAATATCCCTATAAATCGGCTTTCCTTCGTACATGGCTTCAAAGAGCCCCCGATGAAGCGTATAGACATTACTCTCATCAAGGAGAGTCTCCACATCATAATTTTGCTTTTTCTGAAGTTGCCGAAGAAGAGAAAAAAACGGACAATAAGGTTCATAGGGAAGAGGAGAACAACTGTCAACAAAAACCTCTTTCCCACTCGCCAATTCTCGAAGAGTGGGCAACACAGCCGAAGAAAAATCCGCTTTTACTGCCCACAACTTTGACAGCTGAAGACGCTCTCGCACCAGATCTCGCCATTCTCCCACCGTTAATGGCATGAGCTACCTCCCTTGATTCTCAGCATCATTGTCTCTCTCCACATACCATGTCGTGATCAAATCAATCCCATCCCCAAAGGGATTTTTGGCCACACACATCTCCGGTACTACAGGGGCTTCCACCTCAAGAGTACGACAGAGTTCCACCCATCGTGGAATATCATCCCGCAGAATAGGCTGACTACTCATAACGGACACAACCGGCACAGTGCCACCGCGAACACATAGCGATGATGTAAATAATCGGCGAGGAGAGCGTATTTCTTGAAGGGCAAAAGCCTCTCCAAGCTTGCATGCATTTCCACTCACCACAATCTGCTCTCCCTCTTCTTCCACCTGAAGAAGACACCCTCGAGGGCAACGAAGACAATAAATGCTTTTTGTCATACCACTTCCCACTGAAGCCTCTGAGGAGGATGAGTTTTCCATTGCTGAAGTATTCCTTTGTCCAACCTACAGGCAACCATCTCAGCAGGTCTCATAAAGGGGAGTTTCTTTTCGTAGTATACCGTCTCATCACTGCGAAGGACAAGCCTGCATTCATGTTCGAGAAGCCGACTCACACGACAGAACACTTCCAGTCCATTTTCTTCCATCTCCTGAAGTAAAATCCGCTGAGGAACCACACTTCGCAGGGGAGCCTTCCATGAGAAAGCAAGGGATGGAGTCTGCCACTGTAAAAGACTTCGGGCAAAACAAGCTGCATAACGACCTGCAAGAGCCCCATGATCAGAAACATCATCCACAAGATCGTAAATCTGGACAACATTCCCCGCTGCAAAGACGCCATAGACCGATGTTTGACTGTACTGATCAACCACAGGTCCCCCTGTGAAAGGATCCAACACCACACCCATCTTACGGCTGAGTTCATTCTCCGGAATGAGCCCCACCGAAAGCACCACCGTATCACAGGGAATATACTCCTTCTGTGAGAAGTCAGGGCAGAGATTTTCATCCACAGGGGCAACCTCAACCCCTTCGACGCGTTCATAGCCATCAATCCGTGTAATAGTCCGACTCAAAAACAGCTCTATCCCAAAATCCTGAAGGCACTGCACATAGTTTCTTCGTAACCCAGTAAGAAAGGGAAGAGCCTCCAGTACCCGCACCACCTCACCCCCTTCCAGGGTAATACGACGAGCCATAATCATGCCAATATCCCCCGATCCCAGAATAACAAAACGTTTCCCCGGCATCCACCCCTCTCTATTGATCATCCGTTGAACCGTACCAGCGGTATACACACCCGCAGGATGTGTTCCGGGAATTTTCAACTGCGCCCGTGTCCGTTCCCGACACCCCATGGCAAGCACAATACTCCGTGCCTGAATCTCTTCATAGCCCCTTTTCGAGAGCACCGTCACCTTACGAGACGGAGAAACATCCAGAACAAAACTATCAAGCCAAACCTCTACAGGCCTCTTCTTGAGTTCTTCAATGAGCCGATGGGCATAGAGCGGACCGGGAAGATCCTCTTTAAAACGCCGTGCTCCAAACCCAGCATGAATACATTGGGGAAGAATACCACCCAGCTCTGTATTGCGATCAAGAAGAAGCACCGAAACCTTTTCATCGCTTGCTGCAATCGCCGCCGACATACCAGCAGGCCCTGCCCCGATGACCACAACATCAAAATCAATCATCGTCATTCCTCGTCATACCCAAGATAAAATGGGATTTTCCACCCTTTTTGGTAATATCCTGCACAGAAGTGCCAAGCTCTCGAGCAAGAATCGTTATCACACGATCCAGATCAAAACTCCCCTGACAGCGACCTGTACCCAACCAAGTACGACGCTTCAAGGCATCATAGGTTCGAGCGGGAATAGGGCCGTGAATCTCAGCAAGAATATCCCCCTCTGTGATTTCCTCACAACGACACACAATACGACCATACGCTGGATTCTTTGCTACCAATCGATGACGCTCCTCTGGTGAAAGCTGTTTCAAAAGCCTTCGTGGTTCTCGAATAGGATTGTAGTGAGGATTGGGAACAAAATTTTCCCCCTTTTCTCTGAGCCTTTCAATCACATACTCAACAATAGCCGGAGCCGACGCATACCCAGGGGAATCAATCCCACAAATATTCACAAAACCCTGCACCTCTCCCACCTCAATGAGAAAATCCTTCGTTGGAAAAAGAGTAGCACGCAGCCCGGCATACTGTGCAATACTCTGCTTCACATCCCATCCCGGCACAAGCCGTTTTCCTCCTTCTACTACCTCCTTCAAACCTTCCGCTGTGGTAAACACATCTGTTTTCTTCTCCACATCCTCAGCATTAGGCCCTATGAGTGTATTCCCATGGAGGGTCGTAGTAACAAGAATCCCTTTCCCCTTTTCCGTTGGGCAGGGGAAAACCACCTTGTCCCAGAAGAAACTATTGCGATCCAACACAAGATACTGCCCCCTCCGTGGCCGAATAGTATAATCCGCATGAAGTCCCGCCTTGTGCATCACCTCATCCGCATAAATCCCCGCTGCATTAATAACCCACCGTGAAAAAAAGTTTCCTCGATTGGTTTTCACCCCTACAATCCTGTCCCTCTCCCATAAAAAATCCTCAAAACGCGTCTCCAACCGAAGCTCCATGCCATTCACCACAGCATTCTCACAGATGAAAAAATTTGCCTGAAAGGGATCGATAATCCCCGCAGTGGGAGCAAAAAGCGAACCCTTCGCATCAAATGTAATCCCCGGAATACGTTCCCGCGTTTCATCTGCTGAAAGAAGCCGAAGACCCGGCACACCATTACGCTCTCCTTGCTCACGAAGCTTCTCAAGCGTTTTCAGCTCATCCTCCTCGACAGCCACCACATAGCTTCCTGTCCTCCGAAAGGGAATAAACAACTCCGCAGCAAGATGATCCCAAAGCATGTTCCCCCTCGGATTGAGTCGAGCCTTAAGAGTGCCCGGCGTAGGATCGTACCCCGCATGCACAATAGCTGAATTTGCCGCACTTGTTCCCATGCCAACATCAGCGTGCTGCTCTATCATCAGCACCCGACAACGAAAACGCATCAGTTCTTTCCCCAAAAGAGAACCAATAATCCCACTCCCAATAATAAGAAAATCGTACATCATGATTCCACCCATCCGAAGGTACGTTCGACCGCCCTCTTCCAACCATGGTAGAGAGCCTCTCGCCTCTCATGAGAAAACATCGGAGTCCACCGTTTATCAACCTTCCAGTGCTCACAAAGCTCTGCCTTATCCTTCCAGTAGCCCAGTGCAAGCCCCGCAGCATAGGCAGCACCAAGTGCCGTCGTTTCCGTGAGGCGTGGTCTCACCACATCCAGCCCCAGAATATCACTCTGAAACTGCATCAAAGGTTCACTCACCACCATGCCACCATCAACGCGAAGCTCCTTCAGGGCAATATGCGCCTCATCGGTCATAACCTCAAAAATATCTCTCGTCTGATAGGCTGTTGCCTCCAGAATAGCCCGTGCAAGATGATAACGATTCGTATAATGAGTGAGCCCAATCACAATTCCCCGAGCATCACTTCGCCAATAAGGGGCAAACAACCCAGAAAAGGCTGGCACAATATAAATCCCACCACTATCCTCCACCTGTCGAGCCAACTCATCTATCTGTGGGGCTTTTTCAATGAGTCCCAGCTTGTCCCGTGCCCACTGAATCAATGCCCCTGCTATGGCAACCGAACCCTCCATGGCATAGACAGCCTTCTCCCCTGCAACACGGTAGCCTACCGTAGTAAGGAGACCGCGAGAAGAAAAGAGGGGCTTCTCTCCGATATTCACGAGGAGAAAACACCCTGTCCCATAGGTATTCTTAGCCTCACCCACCTCAAAACAGGTTTGTCCAAAGAGTGCCGCCTGCTGATCCCCCAGCACTGCCATAATGGGAATAGGATACCCCAACACCTCTGTCTTCATCTTTCCATACGCTGTACTATGAGAAGAATCAACCACCTCAGGAAGAAGAGAGGCAGAAACCCCCATTCGCTCACAAAGTTCATCATCCCATCGCAAAGTAGAAATATTAAACAAAAACGTTCTACTCGCATTTGTCACATCCGTCACATGTCGACCTGTCAACCGATACACCAGCCAACTATCAATGGTTCCAAAGGCAGCCACCCCCTGCTTCATCCCCTCTGCTATCTCCGGCACATTCTCCACCAACCAGCGAAGCTTTGGACCTGAAAAATAGGTAGCGAGAGGAAGCCCTGTCTTGTTTTGAAACCGATAAATGTCTCCCTCGGCAAGCTCATCGCATATCTTGGCCGTACGCAGATCCTGCCATACGATCGCATTGGCGTATGGCTTCCCCGTATTCTTATTCCAGACAACAGTCGTTTCTCTCTGGTTGGTTATCCCAATAGCCAGAATCTGCGAGGGTACAAGTGATGCCTTCTGAAGAGCCTCCCGCATTACCTCAACACTGCGTTGATAAATCTCCTCTGGATCATGCTCCACATACCCCGGTTGGGGATAGATCTGACGATGCTCCTTCTGAGCCACAGAAACAATATTCCCCTCACGATCAAAAACCACAAAACGCGTACTGGTCGTTCCCTGATCAAGAGCCCCTACATAGCCCTCCATAGATCACCTCCTCACTTTATCGAGAAAGGCCAAAGACTTCTCAAAGATAATCGTCTTGTCAAAGTCCTGTGTGGCAACATGATAGGAATTCTCAAGCCAGACAACCTCCTTTATCTCAGAACGAACTGCCGAAATCGTTGCTTCCACATTACTCACAGGAAGAACATGATCCTCCCGAGACTTAAAAATAATCATCGGTTGCACAATCGACGAAAGTTGTGAACGCACCATCTTCTGAAGCCTCAAAACTTCATAAACCCCATTCACAGGCGTCCGATCATAGGCTGTCTCTCTCACCGCAGGATTTTTGATATCCGAAGAAATTGCAGGAACACTCGGCAGCATGAACCGAAGAAATCCCACAAATGGCAACAACGGATTGGGAAAAAACTCAAGGGCATGATTCACCAGCATAATAGCCCGAATCTCAGGATGCTTCTCTGCCATAGCAAGAGCGAGAAGCCCTCCCATGGAAAGCCCCGCCACAAAAACGGTCTTGACACGAGAGGAGAGGACAATATAGGCATCCTCCACATCCAAGAGCCAATCCTCCGCCCGAAACCGATTCACATCCTGCCAGCGTGTCCCATGCCCAGAGAGCCGTGGTGCCTCAACATGATAGCCTGCCTGAAAAAGCACCTCCCCCCACTCACGAATACTTGTCGTACTCCCTGTAAACCCATGAATTAACAAAACCCCCTCATCTCGCTTCCCATAAAAAGAAAAAGGCTCAAACCCAGCCAAAAGCTTCATATATCCCTCCTTATTAGTTTCCTTCATTATAGCACGATTTCAAAAAATGGCAAGAGCCCTCTTTCAGGAAAAATTTTTTATTTCACCCCCAAAAATACTTGACCTAATTTTTTTTTGTCTTACAATAAGAAAGCATGAAAAGGAAAAATAAAATCTATGGAGGATAGATATGGCACACGTTGTATTAAGAAACGTGTCCAAGGTTTACGAAGGCGGTGTTACTGCCGTTCAGGATGTAAACCTGGAAATCAACGACAAAGAGTTTGTCGTACTGGTTGGACCCTCAGGGTGTGGTAAGACCACGACACTGCGTATGATCGCAGGACTCGAGGAAATTACCACGGGTGAAATTATTATTGACAATGTTGTGGTCAACAACAAGCCTCCCAAAGACCGCGACATTGCCATGGTGTTCCAGAACTACGCTCTGTATCCTCACATGTCCGTAGCTGAGAACATGGCATTTGGTCTCAAGCTCCGCCATTTCCCACCCGAAGAGATCAAGAAACGCGTCAATGAAGCAGCACAGATTCTGGGTCTCACAGAATACCTCAACCGAAAGCCCAAAGCCCTCTCGGGTGGACAGCGTCAGCGTGTGGCTATCGGACGAGCCATCGTTCGCAAACCAAAGGTTTACCTCTTTGACGAGCCTCTCTCCAACCTTGATGCAAAACTCCGTGTGCAAATGAGAGCAGAGCTCATCAAAATTCACGCTCGTATGAAAACCACTTCTGTCTATGTGACCCACGACCAGATTGAAGCTATGACCATGGGTGACAAGATCGTGGTCATGAACAACAAACTGGTTCAGCAGATCGGAACACCCCTTGAAGTGTACAACAACCCTGTCAACAAGTTTGTGGCTGGGTTTATCGGGAGCCCCCCTATGAACTTCCTCGATTGTACTGTAAAAGACTCCAACGGGGCTCTCTGGCTCGATTTCAACGAATTCCAGCTCAAGATTCCTACCCAGTTTGTTGACAAAGTTCGTCCCTATGTAGGGCGTGAAGTAACCTTCGGCATCCGTCCTGAGGACATCTACGATCGAAGCATGTACCAAGGTTCTATTGATTCGAACACAGCTATTGCCAATGTAGAAATCGTGGAAAGACTTGGTGCAGAGGAATTTGTTTACTTTGCTACCAACGGCGGATACTCGTTCATCGCCAAGTATGATCCCCAGGTCAATGTTCACATGGGCGATAACAATCGCGAGGTTATCTTTGATCTTTCACGTTCCCACCTCTTCGACAGAGAAACCGAGATAGCCATCTACTAAAAGAAAAAACCAAAGCCCACCCTTTTGGGGTGGGCTTTTTCTTTTTTGCTTGAGGTTTTGGATTCTCTGCCGATACTTTAAATGAAAGGGAGGATCCTATGACCATTTCAGGAAGTGAACGGGTATTCCAGGTAAGTGCCGAGAGAGAGCTCTCCGATCTCAACACCCTCAAAGCAAAAGCTGCCCATGCTGATGAAAAGAAAATGCGAGAAGTCGCTGCCGAGTTTGAGTCTCTTTTCATCAACGAACTTTTCAAGTCCATGCGACGTACCGTCCCCAAAAGCGATTTCCTCAACGGAGGTCTGCGTCAAGATATCTTTGAAGACATGCTCTATGAAGAATACGCACGAAAACTCTCCCACAATGGAGGTATCGGGCTGGGAGACACGGTATACAAATACCTCCTCTCCACCCAAAAAGAACGCAAACTTTTTTAACCCCCCTGTGATTGCAAATTTGAAAACCCTTCGGCTGAAATGTTGAAGGACGAACCTGCCAGTTGCAAGCTTTCTACCGCTCTGGGCAAAGAAAGCGAAAAAGGAAGGTTTTTGGGGAAAACAGGAAGGTTTTATCCACTGAAAAAAATTGCAAGAAGATGGAGTTCTTCTTATAATGATGAACAATCTTTCAAACGTTGAACAATCCAACGAAAAGGAAGCCGTATGAGAGTAATTCTTTCTGCCTACACCCCTGAGCCAGAAAAGCTCATTGAGTACAGTGCCCGCGTGTGTTATCGTTCCCATGACAAGATGACGCCATCCTCTCACCAAACGCTTCTCCCTGCTCTCCTCAAGAATGGGCATCTTTCCGTCTTTGAACACGCTATGGCGACCTTTACCATCGAGGGCATCAGCCGAGCCTGTAGCCATCAACTTGTCCGACACCGCTTGGCAAGCTTCTCTCAGCAATCCCAACGTTATGTTGAAGAAAAAGACTTTGATTACATCATTCCCCCTGAAATTGCTGCCAATGAAAAGGCACTCGAACTCTATCAAGCGACGATGGCATCACTAGGAGAGGCTTATGAACAGCTCATTTCCATGGGGATAAAACGCGAAGACGCTCGTTTTCTTCTCCCAAATGCCACCGCTACCACACTCACCATGAGTGCAAATTTTCGCGAATGGCTCCACATTATCGACATGCGGGTAAGTATCCATGCCCAGTGGGAGATACGAGAGCTTCTCCTGCATATTTGGAAGGAACTCTATTCAATAGCCCCTGCTGTTTTTGGCATGACCTACTTTGAGAACTGGAGCAAGGACACCGATTTCAAGCGGGAAATGTTTTCCCGTTTTCTTCAAGTATGATATTCTCCCATCGACTTGATTGGCTCACTCCTGAAAACACCTGGGCAAGCATTCTTCAAGAAACAAACGTCCAATACGACCTCACTATCTCCAATCCTACGCAGGTATTTGATCTCTCCCCATGGAGAGAAAACCTCCTCTCCTCCCTTGTTAATGCCAACTCTCTCGTCTATGAACCCCATCCCAAAGGGCTTGCCTCAACACGAGCATTTCTTTCCAAAGCAATCTCTCCTCACCTTTCACCCGAAGATATCATCCTCACGGCAAGCACAAGCGAAGCGTATGCCTTTCTGTTTAAACTCCTCTGCAACCCTGGCGATGAAGTACTCGTACCCATACCCGGCTACCCTCTTTTTGAATACCTTGCCAAACTTGAAGTGGTCAAAACCATCCCCTACACCAGCGAGTATATTCACGGGAGGGGCTACGAAATCGATTTTGACTCCATCGTATCCTCCCTCTCCCCTAAGACGCGCGCCATCGTTCTCATTCACCCCAATAACCCTACAGGACACGGCATTCGTGAAAAAGAGATAACCCAACTCGAGGAAATCGCTCAAAGCCACGATCTCGCCCTCATTGTCGACGAGGTATTCTCCGACTACTGGACCAACCGCCCTGCTGATGTTCCCTCATCCCTTCTTGGACACACCTATGTGCCTACCTTCATCCTCGGAGGACTCTCCAAATCTCTTCTCCTTCCCCAAATGAAACTCTCATGGATCATCGTTTCCGCTCCACCGAGCATCAAACCAACCATCCTTCATGCCCTCGAACTCATCGGTGATACCTACCTCTCCCCATCAATACCCATCCAGCTCGCCCTTCCCAGTTGGTGGAAAATCAAACCAGAGATGCAAACCATCGTCACCAACCGACTTCAAGAGAACATAGCCCTTCTCACCAACCTTCTCCACAACACACCCTGTCGCCTCCAAACCCTTCATGGCGGATGGACAGCCGTCATCGAAATCCCGCGTCTTCTTCCCGAAGAACAACTCATCATTACCCTCCTTCGTTCCTTTGGTGTCAAAATCTTTCCCGGTTACTTTTTTGATTTTCCCCAAGAAGGGCACATCATTGTCAGTCTCCTCACCCCTCTTCATGTTATGAAAGAAGGAATAGAGGCTCTCCTTCTCTGCCTCCACAACGCGAGTCAATAACTATACCACCCAAAGCCGATCCAATACACGGTACTGAAGCGCCTCGGCAATATGATTCTCCTTGATATCCTCACTTTCATCCAGATCAGCAATCGTCCGTGCCACCTTGAGAATACGATCATACACACGAACACTCAGCATGAACTTCTCCACCACCATGGCAAGAAAGCGCTCCGTTGATGGAGAAAGAGCACAAAACCGCTCTATCATCGGATGGGTCATCTGACTGTTGTGGTATATTCCCAGTTCCTGAAACCGCATCCGTTGTCGTTCACGAGCAGCACACACCCTTCTCCGAATCTCCTCCGAAGAAGGACGCAAAACCCGCGACTGAATCTCTTGAACAGGTGGACGAGAAACCTGAATCTGGAGATCAATACGATCCAGAAAAGGCCCTGAGAGTTTCTGAAGAAGAGCCTGCATCTCCTTCACATTCCAAGAGTCAATATCCGCATTCGTACGCGAGGGATTCATCGCCGCCACAAGCATAAAGTTTGCCGGAAAAACCACCGAACCCTCAGCCCGAGAAATGGTGATCCTCTTTTCCTCCATGGGTTGTCTGAGAGCCTGAAGCACATTCGCACGGAAAAGCTGCAACTCATCCAAAAAAAGTACCCCATGGTGAGCAAGGCTCACCTCCCCTGGTCTAATCCAACGATTCCCTCCACCGGTTATTGAAACATCCGATGCTGTATGATGCGGTGAACGAAAGGGACGATGCAAAAGAAGCGGATTCTTTTCGTCCAAAAGCCCAGCCACACTGTACACCATGCTGGTTTCCACAGCCTCCTCATAACTCATCGGTGGAAGAATGCCCGCGAGAGCACGAGCAAGCATTGTTTTCCCCGTTCCGGGAGGTCCAACCATAAGAGCATGATGCCCTCCTGCCGCTGCAATCTCAAGCGCCCGCTTAGCCACAATCTGCCCCCGGATATGCTGCATATCCACCTCCACCCGAGGAGAAGACTCCTCCCTTTCCACTTCCTCCTCCTTCACTCTCCCCTCTTCATTCCCCATCAAACATTCATACGCCTGACGAAGCGTTTTCAACCCAACAATCTCCACTCCCTGAACCGTCCTCATCTCCCTCACATTCCCAGCCGGACAGAGAATCTTCTTATAGCCCATCTCTCTCGCTTTGAAAGCTATGGGCAATGCCCCCGGAACAGGGCGAAGACTCCCATCCAAAGCCAACTCCCCTACAATCACAAGCGAGAGAATATCTTCGGGAGGCTTCTCCACGAGAAGAATTCCCAAAGCAATAGCAAGATCAAAAAGTGTTCCCATCTTCTTGATGCCAGCAGGGGCAAGATTCACAATAATCCGCTGCCCAGGGAAATGAAACCCAGAATTCTGAAGAGCCACCTCAATACGACGAGTTGACTCCTTCACAGCCTGCCCCGCCAATCCTACAATCTCAAACTCCTTCACCTTGGGCTGCACATCAACTTCAATATGAATAGGGACCGCTTCCAGCCCCAGAAGCGACATACTCTGCAACTGAATCACCATAACAATCCTCCTTATTTTGTTTTTCTCTCTATTTATATAGGGGAAAAATTGTTTTATTTGTATTTTTTTGTTTATTTTTCAGAATAAAAAAATTAAGAAATTAGAACAAAAAATTCCATCTCATTGGATAAAAAAGAAATAAAAAAGAAAAATTTTTTCAAGAAATCTTCCGAAGCACCCCACTTTTACCGCCTGGACCCTCAAAAGTTGCATTTTCCCTCAGCCTGTGATACAATAATCAAAAGGAGGTTAAGTATGAAAAAATCAATCTTCTTTTTCCTCATTCTTGCCCTTATTAGCGCCTGTGCCCCACAGAAAAACAAAAAAGACGAGATCCAAACTTCAACTACCCCACAGGAAGAGGTAAAAATTCCTGATTTTATTACCATTCGACCAGGAGACAAGATTGTCCTCAACTCACCTGAGATTTTCTGGCAGGTAACCATTCTCCTCAACTATGAGCAGAAAAAATGGCTGGCTGAAAACACCAACACCAACGAAAACACATCTGACGAAGAAGCCTACCTCTACCTCCAGAAAAAGCGCGAAGAATTCTTCCAAAGTCTTGGTATCTCGGAAGACATCTACAACCAGTACAGTTTCGACCACTACCAAAAAATTCAAGACTTTCTTGAGAAAAACCCCCAATACAAAGAAGCCTACGAAAGTTCTCAAAACCTCTGATCCTTTTTTCTTTCCCCTTCTGGACAAAAAAAGAGCTCCCTTTGAAGGGAGCTCTTTTCATATGAGGAAAGAGTATGAAGACGCGCCCCGGGCGTAGCCCGGCGACGCCTAAGGAGGTTTATAAAAGGGTTGGGGGGTGTTATCGTTCAATCCCTCGATAGTACACATACCCTCGTGAAGCAATCACGAAGAGAAACGACTTCTCCTTGCCATGTTTCTTCACAAAGGACTTAAAATCTTCGAGGTTCTTTATAGGTTCGTTGTTAATAGCCATCACAATCACACCAGGTTCAAGAATCTCTGCAAGAGGACTCTCATCCGAAAGACTCTGCACAAGTACACCATAATCCGCACCATTTGCCTGCAACTGAGAAGATGTGGCACTCACAAATGTTCCTCCAAGAAATTCCACACTCCCAGCAGAAGAGCTTTCCTCTTTCTCACCAGGCTTAGCCTGAGCCACACCACCAGAGGGTCGTTTTACAAGCGTAGCCGATACAGAAATCTTTTTCCCATCGCGAAGAATCTCAAGCGTCACTGAAGAACCCGGAGCACTTGACCCTATGAGAAACTGAACATCCTCAGGTTTCTTTACCACCTTACCATTTACCTTCAAAATAATATCCCTTGGCTTGATACCAGCCTTTTCTGCAGGAGAATCCTTTTCTACACGCGCAATCAACACGCCATTCTCAATACCAAGCATTTTCCGTGTTGTTGCATCAATCTCTCCCAGAGAGACACCAAGATATCCTCTTTCAACAGATCCCTTGTTGAGAATCTGACTTGCCGAATTAATTGCCGTATTGATGGGTATAGCAAAACTAATCCCCTCATAGGCACCCGTTTTCGAACGAATAGCCGTGTTGATACCAACAACCTGACCACGAATATTGATGAGTGGACCTCCAGAGTTTCCAGGATTCACTGCTGTATCCGTCTGAATGAACTTCTGAAATCCCGTCATTCCCTGGCGAGCAATAGCACTCACCACACCAAACGTATAGGTCCCCGAGAGACCAAAGGGATTCCCTATAGCGATGGCAAAATCTCCCACCTGCACCGTATCCGAATCCCCTATGGCTACAACAGGGAGATTATTGGCATTGATCTTCAAAACAGCAAAATCCAGTTCCTCATCGTATCCTACAACCTTTGCCTCAAACTGACGATTATCCGAAAGAATAACTATAATCTTTTGGGCACCCTTTATAACATGGTAGTTACTAAAAATGTACCCATCCTTACTTACAATAAACCCCGATCCAGCTCCCTGCAATTTCCTTCGAAATTCTCGAGGCTGTTCTTCATAGCCAAAAAAACGACGGAAAAACGGATCGTTAAAAAAGTCTGCATAAGGATTGGGAATTACCTGCTCGCTTTCAACAGTAATACTCACCACCGCAGGCATAACACTCTTGGCTATATTGCGAAGCACATCTTGAAGAGCAAGCACACTCGAAAAATTGGGCGTGTTTTCAACGACATCGTTCTTTGTTTGATAAGAAATATTCTGTGAAAACAAATGCCCACACGACAAACCCAAGAGAAAAACTACCACAAAAGCAGAGAGCACCCATGGCCAACGACGAGACTTCATAGACCCTCCTTTTTAGTGTTCTATTATACTAATACACCTATAGTATACACATTTTTTTGGCGTTTGTCAAGTGTTTTCCAAAAAAATTTTTCTCAAACTTGCATTTTCCCCTGTTTCTCTGTATGATGAAAAGCTATCAGAGGAGGTATATATGAATATAGCACTTTTTCTCGACTGTTTTACTCCTATGAAGAACGGGGTGATTACTTCTGCACTCCAACTCAAAGAAGGCCTCGAAAAAAAGGGTCACCACGTTTGCATCGTATCCGTTCTCGTCAAAGGATACAACAACACAGACCCCGACGTACTTCTCATTCCCCAGATTGAGCTCGACTTTGGTTCCAAACAAGGATTCGGTGCTGCCCTCGTCAACCACAAAAAGGTGCTCGAGTTCCTCAAAGCCCACAATGTTGAACTTATCCACTCGCACACAGAATTTCCCATCGGGCTTGCCGCCAAGAAGGCCGCAAAAAAACTCAACATACCACGCATTTCGACAACCCACACTATGTGGGAGATGTATCACAACTATTCCCCTCTCCTTGGCATCAAACCCCTTTGGAGGGCATACTTCCGCTACTATATGAAAGGCACGAGTGTCATTGTTGCCCCATCCCTCAAAGCCAAAAAATACGACAATCTCGTTGTTCCCGAGATACCCGTTCAGATTATTCCCAACGGCATCGACATGACAAAATTCAAACAGCAACCTATGACCAAGGAAGAACTCCGCGAACTCCGCGCTCGGTATAATCTTACCCCTGAGGACAAGATCCTCATCTTCGTTGGGAGAATTGGTCCCGAAAAACGTGTTGCCGAGCTCTACAACATCGTCTCACCGGTGATGAAAAAACACAAACATGTCAAAATGCTCTTTGTCGGCGATGGCCCCGCCCATGAAAGCCTCCAAAAACAGGCTATTGAAACAGGGCTCGCTAACCAAACCGTATTCACCGGTTTCGTGGATTGGAAGGAAGTCTATCGCCTATATTCTCTTTCCAATCTCTTTGTCACTGCATCCCTCTCCGAGGTGCACCCTATGACCCTCATTGAGGCTGCCATCTGCGGCGTACCTTCTCTTGCTCGCAGGGACGATAGCTATCTCGACCTCATCGAAGAAGGCAAAAATGGCTACCTCGCTAACAGCGACGAAGAAATGACCGAGCTCATCGAAAAGCTAATTAACGACGACGCCAAACTCCATAGCTTCTCACAAGAAGCTCTTCGCATTTCTCAGAAATTCAGTGCAGAGAACCATGTCAACCGCATGGAAAAGCTCTACCAAAAGGTTCTTGAACTCTATCCATCCCGACTCAATGAACTCTGGGATGAGCATCTCCTTGACTAAACATTCCCCTCTCTGGAACTATCCCAGAGAGGGGAGGTAAACAAAATTGCCAATTGCTTCTTCTCAAGCATCCCTACTCTTCCCTTGTTTCAGCTCGACTTTCCCAAATTTTGAAGCAAACTGAGACAAGGTAATAGCAACTAATCCCCCGCTCTTGAGATGCGAAATCATCGCCCTCTTTTTCAAAAAAACATAGTTTCTTTTAAGAGAAACGAGAAAAAATTGCAATATTTTCTTTTTGACCTTAAAATATAGTTCCTTTCATTTTTAAATAAAGGAGATATATATGCCCTATACCTATGAGGATGTTATTCCCTACGGTGAAAAGGATACATCAGGTTGTGGGCTCATCGGGTTTATCCACCGCGATGGGCGAAAAGAGGATGGCAATAACATCATCAAGGCTATTGAACACATGAGGGAACGAGGCAATGGTCTTGGTGGGGGATTTGCCGTCTATGGGCTCTATGAATCCTACAAGGATCATTATGCCCTCCACATGATGTATGACAATGATGATGCACGCAAGAACACCGAAGTGTTCATCAAATCTTCGTTTGCTATCGATCTTGAGGAGCAGATCCCTACACGCCCCAACAAGCTTATTAAAAATCCCCCTTTGTTCTACCGCTATTTCTGTAAAATCCCCGAAACCTACCTTCAGTTTCAGGAACCAGATGACTATGTTCGCGAAAAAGTGATCTTCATCAACAAGCACATCGATGGGGCTTTTGTTCTCTCCAGTGGAAAGAACATGGGGGCTTTCAAGGGTGTTGGTGAAGCTCATGATATTGGGGACTTCTTCCGCCTTGATGAGTACAAGGCTCACACCTGGATTGCTCATAGCCGGTTTCCCACCAATACCCCTGGATGGTGGGGAGGAGCACATCCCTTCACCATGCTGAACTACTCAGTGGTGCACAATGGGGAGATTTCTTCCTATGGTATCAACCGACGATATTTGGAGAGCTTTGGCTATGAATGTTCGATGAGAACGGATACCGAGGTAGTGGCGTATGGCGTGGATCTCCTCCGTCGTCGTCATAAACTCCCCTGGAAGGCTGTTGCTGCGGTATTCGCCTCCCGTTTCTGGAAGGATATTGACAAGCTCTCACCAGAAGAACGAGACCTCCACACAAGACTTCGTGCTTCGTATGGTGGACTTCTCTTCAATGGACCATTTGCCTTCATTATCGGGTTTGAGGGTGGATTCATGGCTATTGCTGACCGTGGCAAGCTTCGTCCCATGGTGGTTGGGTACAAAGGTGATTCGGTGTATGTTTCCAGTGAGGAATCTGCTATCCGTCTCATTGAACCCTCTCTTGATCGTGTATGGCACCCAAGGGCAGGAGAACCGGTGTTTGCCTTCCTCAAAGGTTATGAAGAGTAAGGAGTGTATGTATGAAGGTGATCGACGCAACCAATCTTCACTACAAACAGATGAATGTCATGGTATATGAGGCTATTCAGGCAGGGGAAAAGCACATTCAACTCAAAAATGTTCTCGGCCAACGCTTTATTGGCGATGGGCTTCGAGGGGAGGATGTTCTCATCGAAATATTTGGAACGCCGGGAAACGACCTCGCTGCCTTCATGAATGGTCCTCAGATAAAAGTGTATGGCAATGCTCAGGATGGTGTAGGCAACACCATGAACGCTGGAAAGATCTTCATCCACGGGGATGCCGGCGATGTTCTCTTCTATGGAATGCGTGGTGGAGAAGTCTACATCAAAGGCGATGTTGGTTACCGTGTTGGAATTCATATGAAAGAATACATGGATTTCATCCCCAAGGCTGTTATCGGTGGATGTGCTGGAGATTTCTTCGGGGAATATATGGCGGGAGGAATTCTCATTCTCCTTGGTCTCACCGCAGAAAAGGGACAACCCCTCGCTGGTGATTACCTCTCAACCGGTATGCACGGTGGGAGAATCTACATTCGTGGAAAGATCGACCCCTCTACCCTTGGGAAGGAAGCCAAGCCCTTCGAACTCGACGAAGAAGATATCAAGCTTATTAAGCCTCTTCTGGAGAACTTTTGTAAAGAGTTTCAGTATGATATCCATGATATTATGAAAGCACCCTTTACCAAACTGATTCCTGTGAGCAAGCGTCCCTACGGAAAACATTACGTCCCCGGCTGGCATACGCTCACAAACCGCAAACAACTCGTGCCTTCTTCGTATGAAGATAATGGTTATCCGACGATTCGCTCCGTGCGAGATCGCTAAAGTAAGGAGGGAAAAACAATGCTCTATCAACCAATTGTTACCAATTTTTACGACTTTCGTGTTGTGCGTGATCAAGATCGTTGTATTCAGTGTCAGGCATGTGTAACCCAGTGTTCCTTTGAGGCAAATTTCTGGGATCCCGATAGAAAAATCATTGACTCTATTCACAGCAAATGTGTGGGGTGTCATCGATGTGAGGCTTTCTGTCCAACAGATGCTATCTCCATTCAGCTCAATCCAAGCGCCTTCCGTCCCCATGGTTACTGGTCAAAACGAGAGATCCGTAATATCTATCTCAATGCGGAAACGGGTGCTATTGGCCTCACAGGTATGGGTAATGACATGCAAACCCAACCTACCTACTTTGACAGAATGCTTTTTGATGCTTGTCAGGTGACAAACCCTTCCATCGACCCCTTGCGCGAACCAATGGAGCTTCGCACCTACATGGGGAACCGTGGACGAGAAGTACCCGTAAGCAAAGATGCCTCCAAGGTAGAACTATCCACACAACTCTCTCCCCTTATGAAGCTGGATATCCCCATCATCTTTGGACCAATGTCCTTTGGTTCTATCAACCTCAATGTCCAAAAGGCTCTTGCCGCAACGGCACAAGCTTATGGAACCTACTGGAGCACAGGAGAAGGTGGTCTTCATCGAAGCCTTTATAAGTACGGTCCAAATACCATTGTTCAGGTGGCTTCTGGGCGTTTTGGTGTACATGAGGAGTACCTCAAAGCCGGCGGTGCCATTGAAATCAAGATCGGACAGGGTGCAAAGCCCGGTATTGGGGGACATCTCCCCGGTGAAAAGGTGCTTGAAGAAATATCAAAAACACGTATGATCCCAGTGGGAAGTGATGCTATTTCTCCCGCTCCTCACCATGACAT
>Ga0308396_1000012_pt1 | contig 181440 bp, 184 predicted proteins | sample Hotspr2SamplePe2_FD_202359 | JGI IMG/M metagenome (GOLD analysis project Ga0308396, IMG submission 202359) | Hot spring phototrophic mat microbial communities from Mushroom Spring, Yellowstone National Park, Wyoming, United States - 20050930_Pe2 ... | reverse complement strand
TTCCTCTGTCTGATTTTGACCCAATGCTTATGAGTGTTCCTTGTCTTTGTTCTTTCAATTGCTTCTTTAGTCTTTCTCTTTCTTTTCCCGTAAGGTGGTTTTTACAAAGCTTTTCAAAGAGTCTCTTACCTCCAAATACCGCTGGCTTATCTGCAGGATATTGTTTAGCTTTGTAAATGGCTGAGTCAATATATTTGGTGGGCAACTCAGGAAACAGCTGTCTTAGTCTGTGGTATATTTGGGCGTGTGTGTTTTTTGCTTTCTCTTTTTCTAACTCCTTTAGCATATTGTATGCGGTTCGGATGGCGGAGGATTGCTTACGCATCAGCTTTGTGAGTTTTTCTCTGTCTTCCTTTTTCAGTTCAAGCTTAAACTGTAGGCTAACAAACATCAGAGTTAGATTTTAGAGGAAAAACCATTGTGTGTCAATGGGCTTGTATTTTTAGAACAGCCTCTCTTTTGCCCTTGGCTTGGCTTTAACCTTTATTAACATTTTTTTTTGTAAGCTTGGAGTGTGTTCAAAAGTAGGGCACTTACAGTCATGGGTCCCACACCACCCGGCACGGGCGTTATGGCGGAAGCCTTTTCCTTCACCTCCTCAAAGCATACATCCCCCAAAATTTTGTCTCCTACCTTGGTTATTCCCACATCTATAACTACTGCACCCTCTTTTACCATATCCTCCCTTATCAGATGGGGCACCCCAGTAGCGGAGACGAGTATGTCCGCTTGGGTGGTGTATTTTTTTATGTCCTTGGTGTGAATGTGGCATACGCTGACGGTAGCATCCCTCCAGAGCATGAGGGCACTAAGGGGTCTTCCCACAATAAAACCAGCACCTACTATGACCACATCCTTGCCCTTTAGGTCTATTTGATAGTGTTTGAGCAAAAGGTCTATGCCCAAGGGTGTGCATGGAATAAAACCGCCCTCTAACCTGCCCAAGAGCCTTCCCATATTCTCTGGATGAAAGCCATCAACATCCTTCCTTGGAGAGATGGCTAAGATCACCTCTTGCATGGGTATGTGGGGCGGAAGGGGTAGCTGGACCAGTATTCCATCCACATCCTCCCTTGCGTTCAGTTCTGCGATAAGCTCCAAAAGTTCCTCCAGCTTGGTGTTGTAAGAAAGATGGTAAAAGAGGGACCTTATACCCACCTTTTCGCAGGCTTTCCTTTTGTTTCCCACATAGACCAAACTGGGTGGGTCATCGCCCACCAATATAACCGCCAAGGAGGGTTCCCTGTAGCCCCTTTGAAGGTAATACTCCACCTCCCTTTTTATGTTCTCTCTGATCTTCTCGGAGACTTCTCTGCCGTCTAATATTATCGTTGAAGTTTCCATTTTGTGCCCGCCGGCGTGTCTTCCAGAATAACTCCAAGCTTGCCCAACTCTTCCCTTATATAATCGGATATATCATAATGCTTTGCTTTTCTTGCCCTCTCCCTAACATTCACCAAAAGCTCCAACAACCTTTCATCCACCTTTTGCCCTTCAAAGCCTTTCTCTTCCCTCCTTTCTCTGACGCACTCGTCTTGCTTTAGCTCCTCCAATATACCAAAGATACCAATTGTGTGCTTCAAAAGGGAGCTTACCGCATACTCATAGGCAGAAAGCTCATTAGACCTTATACTCTTTCTTTCAAAGGCGGTCTTCTTTATTTTGTTTAGCTCGGAGACCAAACCAAAGAGATGGGAAAGGCTGGCGGGGGTGTTGAAGTCTTGGCTCAGCTCCTCAAAGAACTTCTCTTCCACCTCCTTTACCTTTTCAAAGAGGGGATGGGTTCCAGAACTCTCTTCTATGGGCAAGTTTTTCAAAAGCTCCAGGTCTGTTATAGCACTTTTTAGTCTTTCGTAAGCCTTCTTTGTCTCTTCCATCTTTTCCCAAGAGAAGTCTAAGGGACTTCTATAGTGGGTAAATAAAACCAAGAGCCTTAGCACATCCGGATGGTATTTGGAATAGACCTCCTTTAGGGTAATGTAGTTGCCCAAAGATTTGGACATTTTTTGCCCACCCACTGTAACAAGTCCGTTGTGCATCCAATAGCGGGCAAAGGGCTTTCCGGTGCAGGCTTCCGCCTGGGCTATTTCGTTCTCATGATGGGGGAAGACCAAATCAAGCCCCCCTGCATGTATATCAATGGTCTCTCCCAAGTGCTTGAAGATCATTGCCACACATTCGGTATGCCACCCTGGTCTTCCGGGACCCCAGGGGGAATCCCACGCAGGCTCTCCAGCCTTGGCGGACTTCCACAGGGCAAAATCCAATGGATTTCTTTTCTTCTCGGAGGGCTCTATTCTTGCACCCACTTCCAACTCCTCCGGGTTCCTTTTGGAGAGTTTTCCGTACTCCAAAAAGGCAGACACAGAAAAATACACATCTCCCCCCGACTCGTAGGCGTAGCCCTTCTCAATAAGCTTGTATATAACCTCTATGATCTCCGGGATATGTTCGCTGACGCGAGGTTCCACATCCGCCGGCTTTACACCTATAACCTCCATATCCTCGTAGTAGCTGGCTATGTATCTGTTGGCTATGGTCATAAAGGGCACGCACTCACCCTTTGCCCTATTTATGATCTTGTCATCCACATCGGTGAAATTTCTGACGAACTTTACCTTGTATCCCAAATGTTCAAGGTATCTCCTAAAGACATCAAAAACGATGAGGCTCCTGCCATGTCCCACATGGGAGTCGTCGTAGACCGTCACACCGCAGACGTATATTTTCACCTCTGGAGGATTTATGGGTACAAACTCCTCAAGCTTTCCGCTAAGGGTGTTGTATATCTTCAAACCCATCGGTAAAAATTTTATCAGAAGAGGACCACTTCTACCAATTCTCCCCCTTTGAGCTCTTTAACACCCTCCTTGACTACCATGTAGCAATTGGCACCCACGTAGGATGTTAGCATATGGGACTGGAGCTTTGGGGAAAAATCGCAGACAAGCTGCTGTCCCTCAAGGCTCAGGACAGCCCTAACAAATTCTCTTCTTTCTGGATCCCTTCGGGAAAAGTCCCTTTTTAGCTTCGCCCAAAGAGTTTTGGGCATATAATCCTTGGCAAACTGCATCTTCAAAAGGGCGGGCTTTACTATAAGGTCAAAAGCCATAACACAGGAGACAGGATTTCCCGGGAGGCCAAAGAAGAGTCCCTTGCCCTCTTTGTAAGTGCCAAAAAGTATAGGCTTGGCGGGTTTTATTCGGACTTTATGAAAATGCACCTTTACACCCACCTCTTCTACGAGGGTTTTTATGTAGTCCCGATCTCCCATAGACACACCGCCGGTGGTTATAAAGACATCGTAGTCTTCAAGCTTAGAAAGGGCTTTTTTCAGTCTGTCTGGCTCATCGGGAACTATGCCAAGATAATGGGGCTCTCCCCCTGCAAGGGAAATACCCGCCATAAGGGTGTAGCCGTTGGATGTTCTTATCTGGGATGGCTTTGTAATGGGTTCTCCCAAGTCCTTTATCTCATCTCCGGTGGATAGCACGGCGACCCTTGGTCTTCTTGATACCTCCACCTGAACCTTGTTTAAAGAAGCCAAAAGACCCACCTCGTAGTGTCTTAAAATAGTCCCCTTTTGTAGGACTATCTCTCCAGCCTTTAGCTCTTCGCCCTTTCTTCTTATGTTTGCCCCCTCTTTGAAGGTCCCCTTTATTAAAACCTTTCCGTCTTTTGCCTCAGTGTATTCTACTGGCACCACTGCGGTGGCACCTTTTGGAATGGGCGCTCCTGTAAAGATCTTAACTGCACAGCCATTTGGAAGTTCAAAGGTCTCCCCTGCGCCTGCGGGTATCTCCCCCACCACCAAAAGCTCCACCGGTGCATCCTTGATGTCCTCCCAATGAACTGCGTATCCATCCATGGCGGAGTTGTCAAAGGAGGGTCTGTCTTCCTCTGATAGCACATCCTCCGCCAAAACTCTACCCAAGGGGTCCAAAAGATAGACCCTTTCGGTGGGAAGGGTGGGACAATGGGAGAGGACTACGCTCAGGGCTTCTTCATAGGGCATCATACTAAAACTTCCTCCACCTCCTTTAGGCTTACAACCTCCTCGGGATGGGCGATCCTACCCAACACCGCGCTCGCAGCAACCACCGCAGGGTTTGCCAAGTAGGCTTCGCTCTTTGGATGTCCCATCCTTCCAGGAAAGTTTCTGTTGGAGGTGGATATGCACCTTTCCCCTTCTGCCAGAATGCCCATATGACCCCCAAGGCATGGACCGCAGGTGGAGACAGAAACCACGCACCCAGCCTCCAAGAATATGTCAATGAGACCTTCCTTCAACGCTTGCGTATAAACCTTCTTAGAAGCTGGGATCACTATACACCTAACATAAGGGTGCACCTTTCTTCCTTTTAATATTTTTGCAGCGATCCGAAGGTCCTCTATCCTTCCGTTGGTGCAGGAGCCTATGAAGGCTTGGTCTATGCTTATGTGGGTGGATGCGCTTACCGGATGAACATTGGAGGGTAGGTAAGGCCATGCTACCAAAGGCTCCAACTTGCCCGCATCCCACTCGTAAATTTCCGAATATTCTGCATCCGGGTCGCTATGATAGACCTTCCAGGGCTTTTTTGCCCTCTGGGACACATACTGTAGGGTCTTTTCATCGGGTGCAATTATGCCGTTCTTTGCCCCCGCCTCCACCGCCATGTTGGTGATGGTAAAGCGCTGGTCCATGGAAAGGTGCCTTATGGCTTCCCCCTCAAATTCCATAGCCTTGTAGAGGGCTCCATCCACGCCGATCTGCCCTATGGTATGCAAGATCAGGTCTTTGCCCATCACCCATGCGGAAGGCTTTCCGTAGAAAATGAACTTCATGGAGTGGGGAACCCTCAGCCAGGTTTCTCCCGTCGCCATGGCGTAGGCTATGTCGGTGGAACCCATACCGGTGGAGAAGGCTCCAAGGGCACCGTAGGTGCATGTATGAGAGTCCGCACCCACCACCAAGTCTCCGGGAACCACGAGACCTTCCTCTGGCAGGATCGTATGCTCTATGCCCTCTCCCTCTTGGAAGAACCACTTTATATTGTGCCTTTTAGCAAAGTCTCTGACTATCTTTGCCTGCTCGGCGGACTTTATATCCTTGGCAGGCACAAAGTGGGAAAGAACCAAGGCGATCCTTTCTGGGTCAAAGACCTTGTCTATGTTGTATTTTTCAAGGATCTTTATAGCCAACGGTGCTGTTACATCGTTCGCCATTGCCAGGTCTATCTTTACGGTTACTAAATCCCCCGGCTTTACCTCCTTCTTGCCGGCATGGTCTGCGATGATCTTTTCGGTTATTGTCATTCCCATCTTTCTACCTCCTTTTTAATTTTAAACTTTAACCTCCTCCTTGGCGGGCTCCTTTTTAAACTCTTCCTTCTTGCATTCGTTCCTTACTTCAACGCCGTAGAGCTTCATCACCTCCACAAACTCCTCGCAGGAAATTGTCTCCTTCTCAAGGAGCCTTTTAACCACAGCCCTCAAGGGCTCTTTATAGGTTTCTACGATTGCCTTGGCAGTCTCGTAGGCTTCTGTTAAGATCTTTTTGACTTCCTCGTCTATACCCCTTCTCATTTCCTCGCTTATGTCTATGGAGGTAGTCATGCCACCCAAAAAGGGATTTGCCACACGCCTTACCGCCAAGGGACCCACCTTCTCGCTCATACCCCACATGGAGACCATCCTGTAGGCAAGCTCCGTTGCCCTTTGCAAGTCGTTCTCCGCACCGGTGGTTATACCCTCTTTGCCATAAAAAACCTCTTCCGCTGCCCTTCCGCCAAAGAGGACTATGAGCCTTCCTATGAGGTCCTGCCTGTCATACATGTGCTTGTCGTCAATGGGTAGTTGTTGGGTGACGCCCAAAGCCATACCCCTTGGTATGATGGAGACCTTATGTAGGGCGTCGGAGCCCGGCACCATAAGGCTCATTATGGCATGCCCCGCCTCGTGGTAGGCTATCTTCTCCTTCTCCTTGGGAGATATGACCATACCCTTACGCTCCAAGCCCATAGTAACCCGGTCTATGGCTTCTTCTATGTCTTCCATTTCTATGTATTCTTTCCCTTTCCTTGCGGCTAAAAGGGCTGCCTCGTTGAGGATGTTCTCCAGGTCTGCACCGTTAAAACCGGGCGTTGCCCTTGCCACGATCTCCAAATCCACATTGGGTGCAAGCTTTTTGTTTTTGGCATGCACCTTGAGTATTTCATACCTTCCCTTAACGTCGGGCTTTGGAATGAAGATCTGCCTGTCAAACCTTCCCGGTCTAAGTAGGGCTGGGTCCAGTATATCCGGTCTGTTTGTGGCGGCTATGACTATTATGCCCTCGGAGGTGTCAAAGCCGTCCATCTCCACCAAAAGCTGGTTTAGTGTCTGCTCTCTCTCGTCGTGTCCTCCTCCCAGATTGAAGGCACCCCTTGACCTTCCAACCGCGTCTATTTCGTCTATGAATATGATGCATGGGGCGTGTTTTTTGGCAGTTTCAAAGAGGTCTCGCACCCTTGCCGCACCCACACCCACAAACATTTCCACAAAGTCCGAGCCAGAGACCGATATAAAGGGCACGTGGGCTTCTCCCGCTATTGCCTTGGCTAAAAGGGTCTTTCCTACCCCCGGCTCACCATAGAGCAGAACACCCTTTGGAGGTCTTCCGCCCAACCTTTGAAACCTTATGGGATCCTTCAAATACTCTATGATCTCCTTTACCTCTTCCTTTACCTCGTCCATCCCTGCCACATCGTTAAGGGTTACCTTTGGCTTTTCGTCAATATAAACCTTTGCCCGGCTTTTGCCAAAGCTAAAGGCACCCCTTGTGCCACCTCCACCCCCACCGCTAACTTGCCTCATCATGTAGATCCATATGCCAATAAACAGCAGTATGGGTAGCCAAGAGACTAAAAAGGTTAGCCACCAACCACCGTGTTCCTGAACCGCCACCTCCACCCTAACGCCCTTCTCTATGAGCTGGCTGACTATGTCTGTCCCCGGTGGCAAGCCCGTTTCTATCTTTTGCCCCTCAGTGGTTATACCCACAAGGGTGTTATCCTTTATTTTGACTTCCTTTAGCTTGCCTTCCTTTGCCAGTTCAAGGACGGTGTTTATGGGCGTCCTTACGCCCGCGTCCCTCTCTGAACCGCTAAACACATTAAAGGCAAGGATCATAAAGCCAATGATAAGGATCCATATGAAAATATTTTTCATCCACTGCATAAAGGATTAAAATAGCCCAACCCTTGCACTTTTCAAGCTACTTCAACCCTGTTTTTACCTTTCCTTTTTGCAGAATAGAGGGCGCTGTCCGCCCTTTGGACCATACTGTCTATGGTGTCGTCCTCCCGGTAGGTGGTGGCACCCACGGAGACGCTCAGGGGACCATACCCGTCCATACTTATGGCATTTATTAGCTTTCTTATCTTTTCTCCAATAGGAAGGGGGTCCGCGGTAAAGGGCAAGAGGAGTAAAAATTCTTCACCGCCCCACCTTATGGCTATGTCGCTCTTTCTTATGCCTCTCTTTATGGCTTTTGCTACTTTGCGTAGGGCAAGGTCCCCCGCCAAGTGCCCAAGCACATCGTTGAGCTTTTTGAAGTTGTCAATGTCCAGCATGAGAAGAGAGAAGGGAACCCCATACCTTTGGGCTTGATAGAGCAAATTTTCAAAAATTTTCATGCCCGCATGTCTGTTCAAAAGTTTTGTAAGCTTGTCGGTGGTTGCCAAATAAAAGAGCCTCCTTTCCCTTTCTTTCTCCATTGTTATGTCTATGAGGGTAACAAGCAAATGTTCTTTGTTTCTGTATATAACCACATGCCCTACGAGCTTGAACCATTTAACTTTTCCTGTTTTTGTCATAAGTCCCAAAATGGCTTTTAAAGACCCCCTGAGACCTGCTCTTACTCCTTCTATTATCCTTTTTGCCCTTTCTAAATCTTTTGAGTCCACAAAAGCCAATACACTTTTTCCTATAACCTCTTCCTCTTGGTATTTGAGCGTTCTAAGAAAAACTTGGTTGGCATAGACAATCTTGTCCTCCTGAAAGTCATATAGGATCACGCCGTTTGGGTTGTTCTCCGCAAGGAGCCTAAAGAGCCTATCCTTCTCATAAAACTCGGATATATCCATCACATAGCCGTAATAGCCAACTATGTTGCCTTCGTTGTCCTTGACGCTTACCGTATGGTCAAGCACCCATTTAACCTTTCCGTCCTTCGTAATGATCCGGTAGGGCTGATGGGTCCAAAAATCCTTGTTGGTGTTTGTGTAGGTTGCCACCTCTTGGGAGACCCTTTCCAAATCCTCCGGATGAATAAGGGACGCGTAGTCTATCTCACCGTTCAAAAATTCCTCCACTGTGTAGCCGGTGAGCTCATAAACACTTTTGGAGGCATGTCTGACGGGCCAGCCCTCTTTTCTTTCCCACAGAAAGAAGGCAAGGAGACCAGAACCTATCAAAAGTTCCGGTCTTAGCCGGGCGGTATCAAAGGCGGACAATAACTCCTCCAAGGGGATGTGTAGCTCCAAAAAGAGGTCATGTTCTGGCATATAGACTGCCTTTACCAAATGGTATTCCTCTCCCTTCTCGGTTTTGTGTCTGTGAAGGACGGAACATTCTTTTAGACCCCTTTCCCTGATCTCCTTTAGGGGGCAGGGATGGTCTTTGTGAAGGTGGCAGGGTTCAGAAAGGGAATGAGTGAGCTGGTAGCAAGTCTGATAGCCCTGAGGATAAAGTTCCTCTGCACTTTTGTTCATAAAAACCACTCGGTAGTCTTTGTCTATCAAAAGGGCGGGGAAAGGAACGATGTCCAACGCCCGCCTCTCAAGGGCTAACCCTTCCATAGACTTAGAATTTTAAGCAATTTTTCTGCGTCTGTAAAACTTGTGGATAGGTGGGCTTCTGGGTGCCCATAAAGACCACAGAGGGCAACCACCTTGGTGGGGGTGTGCTTTCTAAGGAGCCTTATCACAAAGTCTGTCCTGTAGCAATGAACTCCCACAAGGATGGTTAGGTCGTTTTGGTCTTGGAGTATGCTCTCATGGGGGTTCGGAGGGTCCATCTCTACCGATGGGTCATATTTTTTTAGCTTGGGGCGATAGTCGGGGAGGACCTTAACCTGAATATTTCCCACCCTGTCTATAAGTTCCCTCAGGGCTTTTGCCTTTTGGCTTAGTTCTTCCTCTTGCCAATCCCACAGCAAGAGGGGACCCACCACCACCGTGGGCTTTTTGGCACTTCTTAGCCATTCCACAAGCCTTTCAAAGGCGGTTTCGTAGCTAACGGTTTTGCCATCTATGGTTGCATCCCCCAAAAATACCTCCTTTTGGAGGGCTGTTCTTGTTCTGTCCTCTTCCGGGGTTGGCACCGCCTTTGGCTTTTTGTAATAAGATGGCACAAAGTCCTTAAAGAAAGGAGAGAAGTCAAAGTGTCTTCTTTGAACCCTCTCTGAAACCTTTTCATCCTCCTTTACGCTTAGAGATTTGACTAAGGCATCCTTTACAAGGTCCAGCTCTACGGTAAACTCGCCATGGTATGCCCTCTCTTCCTCTTCCACTCCCAAGCTATAGCAGGTGGTTCCCACAATGTCAAAGAGCACACCCTTTGCCCCCTCTTTGCTTGCCTTTTGAAAAATTTCATACCTTTTTTCGTAGAACTCATAACAGCAGTGTCCTACGTAGGTGTAGCCCTTTTCCGCACACCACTTGAGGGTGTCCCTCAAAAGCTCAAAGGAGGTGATGGTTATGGGGATCATGCCCTTTTGGTAGGCAAGCCTGTAGGCATCTCCCACCGTGCAACCCCCACACTCTCCGCAATCATCCAAATGTCTGTAATCGCACCAACGGGGCTTGGCGCAATAAGGCAAAAGCATAACCTTTGCTTTTTTTAGGTTCTCAACTAACCCTCCCCCTATGCTACCGATTATGTTATTCAGAGTTTTTTTTTCATACCCAAATCAAGCCCCTCCGTCTTTGTAAGCGGGAACATCACCGCGGAGACTATGTTATCCACTGTCAGGTTTAAACCTTCCCATTGTCTATCTTTGAAAAACTCCCTTATCCTCCTTTCCACATCCTGCAATGGTGTGTGTTTTAGGTATGCCTCAAGGTCGTATATGAGCCTTTTGGGCTCCACAAAAAAGTCGCCGTTTATGATCACCTGTTCCAAGAGTTTTCTGTCTGGGTCCACCTTGGCGGAGACCCTAAAGGTGCCACCCAAACAGCGGTATATTCCAAACAAAAGCTCTGGCTCCGAGGAGGACCTCTTTACTTCATAAACCCATTCTGGGCTCCTGTAATATTCCTTCCTCTCCTCCAAAAGTCTTTTTTCTTCTTCTGTGAGTTCTCCCCATTGGGACTGTATGCCAAGCTCTTCCGATAGCCCCTCCAGTATGGCGGAAAAGACCTCCTCCTTTTCTGGCATCCTTCCCAAGTATCTTTTGACCCATTCCACCCGGTCCTCTGCGGACTTTATACCCTTTGAGGTTAGCTTTTCTACAGGAATTTGCAAAGACTTTAGCATGCGCTCCACATTAAAGTCCATGAGCACAGTTCCCTGATAGAGAAAGGCTTTCCCTTCAAAAACGCCCCCTGTGCCCGAGATTTTCCTTCCTTCCACCTCTATGTCGTTCCTTGGTCTGAACTGGGCAGGAATGCCCAGCTTTTGAAGTCCCCTTGCTACGCCGTTGCATATTTTTGCGGTTAGCTTTTCAAAGCTGATGTTTTCTCCAAAACTGTTTTTGTCTGCGATTATCTCCCAGCCTATTTGGGTCTCGTCAAAGTATATGGCACCACCGCCAGTGATCCGCCTTCCTACCTCTATGCCTTCCCTTTGGGTGTACTCAAGCCGGACCTCCTGCTCCACCGATTGATGGTAGCCTATGAGCACGCATTCTGGCTTGAACTGCAAAAATCTTATGGTGTTGGGAATTTTATCCTGAGCCCTGAGCTCAAGCATTATTTGGTCAAGGGCAATGTTTTCGTGCTGTGGTCTTTGTCCTGTATATAAAACTCTCCACATTTTTCCACCTCCTTAAATTATCAGATAAAGTATAAACCCTGTTAATAACCCTGCGACCACATCGTCCGCCATAACGCCATGCCCTCTGGGCATTCTCTCAAAAAGATTTACGGGAAAGGGCTTGAGAATGTCCAATAGCCTAAAGAGAACAAAGGCTAAAAGAAGCGTTTTTAAAGTGGGCTCAAGAAACAGAAAGGCAAAAAAGTATCCCACTATTTCGTCTATTACCACGCTCTCTGGGTCCTCCTCCCTTGTAAGTTCCATCATGTATTCCGCGGATTTAACTCCAAGAAAGTAAAGGAAAACACCCACCAAAAGCACCAACCACCACTTAAAACCAAAAAGGTAAGCCAATGGCACCCCCAAAAGGGTTCCCACAGTCCCCGGCGCATACCTAAACCTTCCCAGGTAAAAACCAGTGGCAACGAGCTCCCAGTTCATCCCGTTATCCTTATAAAGCTTTTCTTCCTCAGGTTCTGCAAAAGCTCCCTCTTTCTCTCCTCAAGCTTTTTCTGAAGTAGCTCCTCTTTTAGCTCTTCCAAAGACTTTCCTTTGTACTCTTCTTTAACCTCTACCACTTTGGCTACGTATATGTGCCCTTGGTCTTCCCCAAAGACCAGCTCCCCCACCTTGGCGTTCCAAACCTCCTTATCAAGGCTCTCCACCAGCTCTCCCTTCTTTACTAAAAGGGTCTCCACCTCCAGCCCAAGGGCTTTGGCAACCTCCTGCGGGTCCTTGGTCTTCTCAAGGGCTCTCATCAGCCTTTCCCCGTCCTTTTTATCCACCACTACCACCTCCACCAACCTTTTTACCTCCACCTCTCCCCTTTTGAACTTTTCCAGCTCCAAGTCCAGGGCAGAAACATTTACCTCCCTCAAAAGCACCGCGTATATGCCCTGACTAAATAAGAGCTCTTTTCTCAAAAACTCCTTAAGGTCCCTTAGTGTAAGCCCCTCCCTTTGGAGTTCATTTTGCAGTCTTTCAAGGCTCATGTTGTTAGCCTGTGCTATTTTGATCAGGGTTTGGTCCAAAAGCTCCTCCGGTATGCCAACGCCCTTTCCTTGAAGAAACTGATTGATGAGCCATACATCCACAAGCCTTGAGACCACCTCCCTTTTGTTGGTGGTGTTGTAAAAGAGCATACCCAGTTTTACATCGCCCTCAAGGATAGGGTCTCCGTTCACAGACGCCACCACCCTATCCACCAGTCCTTGGGCAAAGGAAAAAACCACTAAAACTGTGAAAAGTAGAATTCCACCCGATAGTTTTTTAAGGTTTTCTCCAACCATTCCTTCAAAACCTCCTGTCTTTTTTCCCTTATAAGTTTAGCCCTAACCATGGGCTTAGCTTCCTCCAAGGAGAGGATACCCTCGTTCCTCCTTCCCACCACCCTAAAGACCACATAGCCCGCGTCCGTGTATATGGGCTTTGAAACCCTTCCCACCTCGTAAGGGCTAAGCTGTGCCTTTAACACATCCGGCAACGCTTGCATAGAATACCATACCGCCTCTCCATTTTTAACTCCTTTTATATCCTCCCAAAACTCTATTCCCCTTGAGAGCCTGTAGTAAAGCTCGTTGGCACTTTCCAAGCTATCCGCCACAAAACGCTCCAACCTAACCTGGGCGGGCACTTTAAAGTCCCTGAGGTTCAAATAATAGTAAGCAACCACCTGATTTTCGGTGATCTCGGAACCTTTATAGAGCCTTTCTGCGATCTTATCCACCAAGAGCTCCGTCTTTATGAAATAAAGGGCTATCGGGCTTAGGTTTTTTGAACCGATGTTTTTTTGTATGTAATCCTCCACCTCCGCATCTTTTAAGCTTATACCCATCCTTTTGGCTTCTTGCCTTATCACCTTGGACCTGACGAGCTCCACCAGAAAGTTTTGAACATCCTCCTTTGTTGCCCTTGCTATAGGTAGATGCAGTATTTCCCTCCAGTAGGAGTTAAAGTATTCATAAAGTTCATCCCTCTTTATGGTTTCTGAACCCACCCTTGCCACCACAGACGCACTTGAAAAGCCAAAAAAGGCTAACAATATGAAAAGGACGAGCATGTTATAATTTTACACCCTAAGCGGGTGTGGCGGAATTGGCAGACGCGCGGGACTTAGGATCCCGTGGGCATACGCCCGTGAGGGTTCAACTCCCTCCACCCGCATAAACTCTAAGGAGGTTTCTATGAAGGTCAGCCTTGAGGACAGAGAAGGACTATTTAAAAGCCTGTTGGTGGAAGTCCAAGGAGATGTGGTAAAGAAAAGCTTGGAGAACATATACCAAGAGTTGGTGCAGAACGCAGAGATTGAGGGCTTCAGAAAGGGAAAGGCTCCCCTGTGGCTCATAAAGACAAAATACAGGGACTACATAAGGGAGGAGGTTGGTAAAAGGGTTGCGGACGCCACTTTGTCAAAAGCCATAGAGGAGAGCGGTCTAAAGCCCGTCGCGGACATATACCTTGAAGAAATCCAGCTTGAAGAGGAAGAAGAAAAGGTAGCCTACCGTGTGGTCTTTGAGGTGCCCCCAAGCTTTGAACTAAAGCTCCAAGAGATAGAAAACTTGCGGGTAGAGGTGCCAAAGGTTGAGTTCAAGGAGGAGATGGTCCAAGAGGAGATAAAAAGACTGAGAGAGCAACGCGCCCTTTGGGAACCCGTTGATAGGGAGATAAAGGAAGGAGACTTGGTAGCAATAGATTACAGGGTGGAGGACTTAGAGAGCGGAGAGACTTCCGAAGGAGAGACCACCGTTATAGTGGGGCAGAGGTTCTTGAGGGAAGAGATAGACAAAGCCCTATTGGGCAAAAAAGAAGGGGAAGAGGTGGAGGTGGAGAACGTGGACCTTTTTGATGCGGAGGGCAAGGTAGTAGGAAAGGCAAAGGTGAAAATTTCTATAAGGGCGGTAAAGGAGAAAACCCTGCCGGAGGTGGGCGATGACTTTGCCAAGGAGCTGGGGCTCGGAGACACTTGGTCGCATGCGGAGGGAAAGATCAGACAGATGGTCAAGGAAAGCATTGAAAACTATAAGAAATTCCTCACAGAGGAAGAGGTGGCCAAAAAATTCATTGAACTTCATGACTTTGAGGTCCCTCAAACCCTCCTCAGGAGGGAGCTGAACTTTTTGGTGGAAAGAAGACTGAGGGAGCTCTCTTCTTTGGGTATAGACACACGATACATAAACGTTCAAGGGCTGGCACAGGAGCTTTTGCCCCAGGCAATTGCAAACATAAAGCTAAGATACATACTTGAAAAATACGCCCAAACAAAGAACCTGCAGGCAGAAGAAAAGGACCTGGAGGAGGAATATACCAAGTTGGCACAGGCTTATGATGTTAGCCCCGAGCAAATAAAGGCTGATGTGCAATCAAGAAACTTGGAGGAGGTAATAAAGGGGGATGTTCTGAGGAGAAAAGCCTTAGAGGATATAATGAGTAAAGTTCAGGCGACTGAAGTTGAAGAAAAGCAGGAGGAAAAAAATGATTGACCAGCTGGTGCCCATAGTTATAGAGCAGACACCAAGGGGTGAAAGGGCTTACGACATATACTCAAGGCTACTGCAGGACAGGATCGTTTTGCTTGGCTATCCCATAGACGACCATGTGGCAAACCTGATCGTTGCCCAGCTTCTCTTTTTGGAAGCCCAGGACCCCGAAAAGGACATATACATGTATATCAACTCTCCCGGTGGTTCCGTCACCGCCGGTATGGCAATTTACGACACCATGCAGTATATAAAGCCAGATGTGGTTACCATCTGCGTGGGACAGGCGGCGTCTATGGGCGCGGTTTTGCTCTCTGCGGGTGCCAAGGGTAAAAGGTATGCCCTGCCCCATGCTCGTATTATGATCCATCAGCCCCTGGGCGGTATAACCGGTCAGGCAACGGACATAATAATCCACGCAGAGGAGATAAAGAGGATCAAGCAGATGCTAAACGAAATACTCGCCTTCCATACCGGGCAACCCTTAGAGAAGATAGAGAGGGATGTGGAAAGGGACTACTTCATGTCTGCCCAAGAGGCTATGGATTATGGCATAGTGGATAAGGTAATAGCCAAAAGAACATAGAGGGATTAAATTTGAGAAGGATGAACAGAAAAACAGCAGGACACAGATGTTCCTTTTGTGGCAGGAGCCAAGAGGAGGTTTTGGTCCTCATTGCGGGTCCCAACGACACCTACATATGCGATAGGTGTGTGTCTGCCTGCGAGGCAATGATAAAAGAGCAAAAGAGCCAGTTGGCACAGCATCAGGTTCAGGGCCTACCAAGGCCCGATGAAATAAAAGCCATCTTAGATCAGTACGTAATAGGACAGGAAAAAGCCAAAAAAATTCTATCGGTGGCAGTTTATAACCATTACAAGCGGGTCAGAATGAAGGAGTTGGGTGTAAGGCTGGAGGATGTGGAGATAGAAAAGAGCAACATCCTTATGATAGGACCTACGGGCTCGGGCAAAACTTTGCTTGCCAAAACTTTGGCAAAAATACTCAACGTGCCCTTTGCCATAGCGGACGCCACAAGCCTAACGGAGGCGGGGTATGTGGGAGAGGATGTGGAGAATGTGCTAACAAGGCTCTTGCAGAACTGTGGGTATGATGTAAAGCTCGCCCAAAAGGGTATAGTCTACATTGACGAGATAGACAAGATTGCCAAAAAGTCGGGCATAAACCCATCCATAACAAGGGACGTGTCCGGGGAGGGTGTCCAGCAAGCCCTTTTAAAGATCGTAGAGGGAACGGTGGCAAACGTGCCTCCACAAGGTGGCAGAAAGCATCCCCATCAGGAGTTTATACAAGTGGATACCACCGATATTCTCTTCATCTGCGGTGGTGCCTTTGTGGGGCTTGAGGACATAGTAAAGAGAAGGCTCGGAAAGTCGGTGGTGGGCTTTGAGTCTGCCATAGGCAAACAGAGCATTGAGGGTAATGTGCTCTCTTATGTGGAGCCCGACGACCTGGTGCACTTTGGCATGATCCCCGAGTTTATAGGCAGGTTCCCCGTAATCGCGGTCCTGGATGAGCTAACAGAGGAGGACCTGGTAAGAATTCTTGTGGAGCCAAAAAATGCCCTGGTGAAGCAATATACAAAGCTCTTTGAGATGGAAGGCGTAGAGCTTGAATTTACCGAGGGCGCCCTGCGGGAAATTGCGAGGGAATCTATAAAACGCAAAACGGGTGCCAGAGGACTCAGGGCAATAATGGAAGAGATCATGGTGGATGTGATGTTTGAAGTGCCTTCCAAGAAGAACATAAAGAAGGTAATAATAGACGAAGAGGTGGTAAGTCAACGGCTCAAGCCCAAGTATATCTTCAAGGAAGCGGTATAAAGTAAGCTTATAAGTATATAACTAAAAACTTATACCATCTTCTGAGCCTTGAGCTTAAACTCCTTTTGTATGGAACTTCTTAAAAGACTCTTTGGTGCAAAAGAAAAGCAAACACAGGAAGCTTACGAGATAACTGTCCCAAAGGGCGTGCTAAGGCTGTGGCTGGGGCAGAACCTTCAGCAGGACCCAGACCCAAAGGTGGAGGAGTATTGGATAGAGACCTTGGATGTCTCCGAGGATGCCCGTTGGCTTTTGGTAGGAAGAAGGTATGGGCTCTTTCAGTTTTATGACTGGAGGGGCAGGCTACACAGACTTCCCGCACGCCCACCCGCACAGGTTGTTTCAGAGATCCTCTTTAAGGAAAACTTCCTTATCCTCATCACACCCCCCTATTTGGAGGTCTATCGCATAGAGGACCCGGAGAACCCATCCACTTGGAAGAGCTTTAAGCTTTCTCAGGAGGGCATAAGACCATCCATGGGCTTGGACCTAATGCGGGGAGTTTTAGCCTTTGGGGTGGTGGGAAACAGGGTTTATGCCATTGATGTGGGAGAAGACCTTTCTTTGCAGAGGGTGGAGTTCAAAAGTAGCTTTAGTGTGGGCGAGGTGGGAGAGCTAAGGGCTATAAAGTTTTTAACACCATCCAAGCTGTTCATCACGGGCACGGAGGGTTCTGTCACATACAGCTTGGGTGGGAATTTACTGAAGAAATTTCCATACAGGGCTGGCAGGGCAATAGCCCTCATAAACGGAAGGCTAATTTTGGGCGAAGAGGCTAAAGTCATAGTCTTGGACGCATACACGGAGGAAGAGCTTTATAAGATAGATGTGCCACTGAAGGTTTCCCAATTGGACGGGGACCCAGAGGGTCTGTTTGTGTTTTTGGCGGACGCAGAGGAAAACCATCTTGGCATACTGGACCTGCAAACTCCCCAATATTTGCAAACCCTCGAGGGCTTTGGCTACTCGGTGGTAAAGGTATCAAAGGACGGCTCCATATACACCAGTAGGTGGCTACAGGACAAAGACAGAAAGCTCTACCAACTTATAAAGCTTGGCTCCAACTTGGTGGATTTTATATATCCCAAAGACAGGCAGGAAAAAGTCCTAAAGCAGGCGGAAAGGTCCTACAAGGAATTTGTCTCTAAAGTGCAGAAGGCAAGGGAGCTGTCCCAGTTGGAGAACCTAAACTCCCTCAAGGAGATTGCCAACTTGGACATCCCCCTTAGAAGGATAAGAGAGCTTTACTTTGAGGCAGAGGAACTACTAAAAAAGAAGAGGTTAGAGCTCTTTTTGGAACAAATAAGGGAAAAGGTCCAAAGGGGCACAGCGGGTCAAAAGGAGTTAAAGGAAATAGAAGAATGGCTCCGAAATGCGGACGGAGAAGAGTTTGAAAGGCTCTCAAGGGCAAAGGAGGAGTTGGAAAGGGAGCTTAAAAACAGACTGATGAGGGCTTTGGAGGAACTAAAGGTAGCCCTTGAGGGCAAAGAAAGCCAAGACCTTGAAGGGCTTGAAGCGGAGGAGGAGGTAAAGAACTTTAGGGAGTTCTTGAACACGCTACCGAGGGAACTAAGCAGGGAAGGGGAGCAGAACCTCCAAAGGCTCTTGCAGGAAAAGGTCATCTCATACAGGCTCAAAAGGTTCAAAATAACCACCACCGAGAACAGGGTGTTCTTTGGCAGAGAGGATTTTCCAAAGTTTGGTGGTGAGCGCAGAAGGCTCTCTTGGAGGCTAAAGGTGGAGGAAAAGTTGCCCATAGGCGGTGAGATATACGCAAAAATAGCCTTTGAGAGGGAAGATGGCGTCCTTTTGGAGCCCAAAAGATACTCAAACCTTTTGCCCGTAAAAGAATTAAAGGCAATGCCCAAATGGGTAAGGAACTACCTCAGGCACTTACAGGGACTTTTCTCTTACGAACCCTACAGGCTCCCTCTTTTTGTCTCTTATGAGGAAACCCCCTGGTTTGTTTATAACTTAGAGAGGTTTGTTTCTATGGTCAAAGACCAGCTCAGCTTTGGAGAGGGCATACTTATATTGGAGGGAGATGCAGGTGTGGGCAAGAACTTCTTAGTGGAAGTTTTTTCTGCCCTTACCAACAGACCCCTTTACATAATCCCATGCCACTCAAAGATGGAAAAGGAGGACCTAACTTACACCTATGAGTTTGACCCCAAAAAGGGAACAAAGCGCGTTTTCTCAGACCTTATCAAAGCCCTGCAGACCCACGGTGCGGTCATATACTTGGACGAGATCAACACCCTTCCGCCCGCCTTGGTAAAGCTCTTTAACCCTCTCTTTGACTACAGAAGGTATTTGGTAATGCCTACGGGAGAGGTCATAAAGGCACGGAGCGATGTGATCTTGGTGGGGGGTATGAACCCACAGCATTATTTGGGCGTCTCTGAACTTCCGCAGGACATAAAGTCCCGTGCGGATGTAATGTTTGTGGATTATCCACCCTTTGAGGACAGCAAGGGCTTTTTCCATCCCGACGAAGCACTCATCTTAAAAGACTATGTTTCTTCCCTCTCTGAACTTTCCAACGAAGAATTTGTTTATCTTTGGTATGCCCTGATAAATCAGGTGGAAACTCCCCAAGCCCAAAGGTTGATAAACCAAACAAGGGAAAGGCACATAAACCTTCTCTTTGAACTGCTGAGGATCGCCAACCGCATAAGGAAGGCATACAGGGATTATCAAAGCCAAAGGTCCGAAGAGCCCGTAGAGTTTGTGTTTTCCATTAGGGATACAATCCGATGCGCCAGAAGGTTAGAAAGGTTTAACTCCGCCCAAAGGGTTGTAATAGAAACTATTCTGCCAAAGGTTAGCTCCCCCTTGGAGGGGGAAATCTTAAAGAACATAATAGAAAGCGCCTAATCTCCACAGCGGAGGACCACCGCCTCCACGGGCACTTCTCCGTCCACTATCATCCCCAACCTCCTCGCCGCACCCTCCGAAAGGTCCAACACCCTGCCCTCCTTGAAGGGTCCCCGGTCTATTATCTTTACCTCCACCTCTCTGCCGTTTTTTAAGTTCCTTACCCTCAGCAAGGTGCCAAGGGGAAGCTCCCTGTGTGCCGCATACAATCCCTCTTTATCAAAGATTATTCCGTAGGAACTTTCCCTTCCATGATAAGGCTCTCCATACCAGCTTGCCATACCTCTGATCACGGGAGGGCATACCGTATTTCCGTCAAACCCACATCTTTCCACTTCCAAGACCGCCTTAAAGGGAGCCTTCCCCAGAAGGGAATCAAACCTCTCCGGCACGCATACACCGTTGATGTCATCCCTCCTATAGATGGCTATGGTTATGCTTTTTCCCGTGCTTTGGCTATAAACCCTAACCCGACTGCCCGCTTGAACAAGGTTGCTGTATGCCCTATTGCCCGTGCAGTAAAATCCCACCGTTTCAATTTTTGACGGACAGTGTGCCCTGAGAGGACCAGTTGCCCGCTCCCTTTCCCTTTGAGGAATGGGCTCCCTGTCCTTTATAACCACCGTGCAACCCGACAGAAAAACTACCAAAAGCAGGAGCCACATTTCTAAAATATATTAAGTGCTAAGAGTTCTATCGGTGGTGGATGGCTTTGGCTGGGGTGGAACAAAGGATCAGGTTTATCTCCTTGGAAGGGAGCTAAAAAAGCGGGGAGTGGATGTGGAGCTTGCCCTTGCCTACCAAAACAGAGAGATGGTGGAAAAACTCTCCCCTTATGGTGTAGTCTTTCGGTTTTTTGAAAACCACACCAAATTCAACCGGCTGAACCCCGCCAACTACCTAAGGTTATACAGGATCATAAAAGAGAACAACTACCATGTGGTTATAGCAAACTCCCCCCATGCTTACGACTATGTTAGACTTGTCTATCCCTTTTTAAAAAACAAGCCAAAGCTTGTGGTGGTGAAAAGAAGTGCAAGGATGCCGAACCTTTTATCCCTAAGGCTAAAGTATGCTTACGCAGATGCGGTGGTAGGTGTTTCCAAGGCGGTTGTAAAGAGCCTTGCATCCGCCGGCTTTCCGGAAAATAAACTCTATGTTATCCCAAGTGCCATAGACTTAGAGAGGTTTTATCCGAATCCAGAAAAGGGCTTAAGCATAAGAAGGCAGTTGAACATTGCCACGGACGCCAAGGTCTTTGTAAATGTTGCCAATTGGAACCCTCCAGTGAAAGGACAAGACATGCTCATCAAAACCTTCTCTGAACTGAACTGTTCTAACTGTTATCTGCTTTTGGTGGGTTCGCTAACAGACACGGAGGGAAATAAACTGGCAAAAGCCTACTCAGTGGAGAAAAGGGTAATAGGCGTAGGCTTTAGAGAAAACCCGGAGGATTATATCAACGCAGGAGATTACTATGTTATGTCCTCTTACCTTGAGGGGCTGCCTAATGCACTTTTGCAGGCTATGGCTTGCGAGAAGGTTGTTATAGCCACCAAGGCGGGCGGAGTGGAGGATTTTTTGAAGGATGGCTTTAACGGCTTTAGTGTGGATGTGGGAGACTTTAGCGCCCTTAGGCAAAAGATGGAAATGGTGCTAAAACTATCTCCGGAAGAATACCACCAAATAGGCAAAAGGGAAAGGGAGACAGCCATGAACTTTACCCCCGAAAAAACCTGCCAGGAGTATATAAACCTCTTCCAAAAACTCTTGGGAGTAAAATAACCACATGTTAGTGCTTTTGTATCACAAGGTTATAAAAAATCCCGGCTTTGACCTTTGGTGGAAAACCTTTGATCTGCAAATAAAAATACTAAAGAGCATATACAAAATAGTCTCTTTGGACGAAGTCTTGGATTGCGTGATAAACGGGAAATGCCAAAAGAACGCGGTGGCAATAACCTTTGACGATGGCTATGCGGACAACTACATTTACGCCTATCCTATCCTGAAAAAGCACAAAGTAAAAGCAACCCTCTTTTTGGCAACCTCTCGGGTGCTATTGGAGGACAAAAAGAGACCTACCCTCCTTGATTACTGGAAGGGGAAAGTGTCTTGGGAAGAGCTTTATAGACCAAAGAGCATGAAAGATGCAAACGCAGAGTATGTAAAGCAGGGCAAAAGCACAGACTTTTTGACCTTGGAGGAAATAAAGAGCATGAAGGATGTCTTCTCCTTTGGCTGGCATTCCCATTGGCACCTAAAAGCCTTTGAAAGGGACGAAGTTATAGACTTCTACGATGGAGATGGGCACTGGTCTCTTTTGCACGCATACAAAGGTGATTTAAGAAAAGGTTATCCCATCTTTCCCATGAAGGGCTCCTTAGCCATAAGGGCAGGAAGCCTAAAGCCAGAGGTCAAAGAGTTCATCCGATCCTTGGGAGATAGCTTTTTTGAAAAGAAGTCTTGGAAAAAAGAGCTGAAGGAATTACTCAAAAAGAACTTTGACAGTTTGCTTATTTTTGAAACAGAAGAGGAAATGAAAAGCAGAATAGAGGAAGACTTTAAAACAGCCATGGGCTTACTCAAAAGCTTTCTGGGAGAAAGTGTAGAACACGGAGCTTATCCCTTTGGAGATTACGGCGACGAATTAAAGAAAAAATGCGGAGAATACCTAAGGTCCTGCTTTACCACTGAAAAGATGACGGTAAAGCCCTATTCGGACCCCTACGCCATCCCACGCATAACCGTCCCAAAGGACATATGGTCCTTTTTTGCCATACTCACCAAGTCCAAGCTGGGCTTTTGGTGAAGGAGGAATAAAATTAAAGCTATGGACTGGACGCAGGCTTTTACGATCATCGGCACCCTCTCTGCCATAATAGGAGGGTATGTATTTTTAATCAACAAACGCTTTGAGGATGTGAATAGAAGAATAGACAGGATTGAGCAGGACATAAGGGATATAAGAACTGAACTAAAAGAAATGAGAAAGGAGATCACAGAGATCAAGGTCCTTCTTTACAGAGTTTTAGAAATCCCTCACAAAGAGGACAAAGGATAAGTCCGCATATTTCACAGAAACTTCACGCAAAGGGCAAGAGGGCGGGTTAATCTAAAAATTGAAGGAGGTTTGGGAAATGAAAAGAAAGGTCTTCCTCTTGATATTTACTGTTTTACTGGCATTCACAGGGCAAAGGTCTTACAGTGCCAGTGCCAACATGACTGACTATTGCTATATTCCTCCCACAATATCAGCTTCTGTTCCTCCCAATGTAATGATCATGCTTTCCATAGAAACACCCATGCAAGGTTCTGCCCACCCTCCTATAACCTGCACCGGCGACCCAAGAACATCTTATAGCTGCAACTTTGCATCTTGTTCATACACTGTCAGTGGAAGGAGAGTAGACAACTGCTATGACAATAATAAAACTTACTATGGATACTTTGACCCTAATAAATGTTATAACTATGTGGGCGGTGAAACAGGTGCGAGGTTTGAACCAGTAGGACCAGCCACAAACCGTCAATGTAATACGAGTTCAGGTAGATGGAGTGGTAATTTTCTTAACTGGGCAACCACCATGGCAGTTGATGCTTTCAGAAAGGCAATGACAGGCGGGAATAGGGCTATAGACTCAACTGGCAATACTCAGCTTTTAGGGGCAAGACAAACTTTACCGCCTGGAGATGACTGGTTTCCCATAAAGAGGATTGATAGCGCCAATCTCTATACACCTTATACTGGAAGGATATATCTTATTAGATACGCTAACGGTTTTGTGGTTTGCAAAGACACAAATAATGATGGCTTGCCAGATTGTGGAGTAGGTGAATCAGGAAGTGGAGAAAATCTCTTTCCAACAGTCTCAAATAAAAGGTGTAGCAACGATATTTTTAAAGCTTGTAATACAAATTCAAATTGTGGAAGTGGTGCAACATGTCAAACCGTTAGTGGTAATCTTGCTTCCTTCAATCTAAAAATTGAAGTGTGCAGTCCATCTAAAGGTTTAGAACCTAACTGTAATCCTTCTAACAACAAACCAGAGGGAGTAATCCAAAAATACGCAGACAAAATGAGATTTGGACTGATATCTTATGTATTATATAGAAACGCAGACCGCACAAGGGATGGTGGAGTAATTAGGGCTAACATGAAGTGGATTTCTCCTAAAATCCCTTACGGGATGAAGTATCACGATGCAAACGGAGACTTAGTAGTTTGCAATAATACAGGCGGTTGCCCAAACCCAGAGGCTGAAATAAACGCAGACGGAACATTTATAAGAAATCCTCATAACATAGGAGGAGCAGATTTTAGTGGTGTAATTAACTATATAAACAAATTTGGATACTATGATGGATACAAGACATACGACCCAATAAGTGAAATGTATTATGAAATCATTCGCTATTTTAAAAAGCTGGGACCTTCTGCGAACAATTATTGCGAGGGATTGCAGACCCAGACCATAGATGACGGTGCGCCAGTTTATTGTAATTATTCACCTTGGTCTCATACAAACAAGCTTGGATGGAGAGACCCTTATATATATCCATGCCAAAAGAGCTTTGTAGTTGCCATAAACGACGCTAACCCTTGGCTTGATAAAAGAATCCCAGGAACCGCTAAAACTTCTGAGACATCCAGTGGTCCAGCGAGAGATTGCGCACAATGTGTTGGTGATTATGGAACTCCTTCAAACGCCGATACGAGCATAAATGTTAGCTACTGGACAGACCTTGTTGGAAATTATGAAGGTTTAACTCCGGGTAATATGTGCATAGGTTGTGTGCTTGGTGGAACTTGTGATTGGAGCGCTAATCAAAAGTATGTTACCCAACTTTCCAAAGCCTTTGGAACCTGCCCATATCCGGGTAAAGAAAACTCTTATTATATTGCTGGACTTTCATATTACGCCCATCAAACTGATCTCAGGTCTGACCTACCAGGTAATCAAACTCTAAAGACTTATATGATTGATACTCAAGAGGCAACCTCAAATATGCTGGTTGGAAGGACTAACATGCTTTACCTTGCGGCAAAGTTTGGAAACTTTGACGATACAAATGGAAACGGAAGACCAGACCTTACTTCTGAATGGGACAAGGATGGCGATGGTTTTCCAGACGCTTACTTCTTTGCCTCAGACCCTACCAAAATAGAAGAAGGGTTAAATAGAGCCTTCTCTGACATCCTCCGCCGTGCGTCCTCTGGCGCCACCGTTGCCACCCTTACCTCAAGAACTGGCATATCCTCCCTCATAGTCCAGCCTTACTATTATCCCAAATACGTAGCCAGTAATAAAGAAATCTCTTGGCTTGGCTTTCTCAGGTCTTTTTGGGTAGATACTATGCAAAACCTGAGGGAAGACACCACAAAGGACAAAGTTTTGAACATGGCTGGTGCTGCTATTGACAAGATATTCCAGTTCTTCTTTGATTCAAACGACAACGAAACGAAGGTTGCCATACTGCAAGGCTCAGATACAACCACCTCCTGCGTGAGGGAAGGAACAAAATCTATAAATGAAGTTATCCCTGTCTTTGATGCAGGCTGTCAGCTTGCAGACAGAAATCCATCGGATAGAAAAATACTCTATAACAAGAATAACAGTCCAACTCTTACCCTTTTTACCACCTCAGAGTCAAGCTACCTTAGCAATATATGGAGGGTTTGTTCCAACGACCCAACGGTGCTTTGCACCAACAATGAAGATTGCAGTGGTGGAACCTGCCAATCCGCTGACGCAAGCTGTATCATAAGATATCTAAGGGGTGAAGATAACCCCTGTAGTTATCCATATGTTCAGAGAACTAGAACTGTGGAAGTAGGGGGATCTGGCGGTTTCTGCTCTGCTGTGGGAATGTCTGGTAACAAGGTTTGGAAGCTTGGAGACATAATAAACTCCACCCCCTCTGTGGTTGGCTCTGAACCGGTGAATATCTACCACCTACGCTATAACGATGCCACCTACCTTCAATACATACGCACAGACGCATACAAGAACAGGACAAGCTTTGTGTTTGTGGGTGCCAGCGATGGAATGCTCCACGCCTTTAGGGTGGGCAGACTGATCCAAACAGGAGACCCAGACAAGCCAACAAGGGTGGTAAATGCCTATAATACTACATCCAACGACCTGGTGGGCAGGGAAGAGTGGGCTTTTATTCCAAGGAATGCCCTGCCCTATTTGGTATGGTATGGTAATCCAAACTATTGCAGGGTGCCAACGGTGGATTATAAAACAGCAATCTTTGACGCATCAATAGGCGGTCCTCCTAACGCAGACAAAACGGTAAGCAGTTGGAGAACCATCCTGATCGGCACAATGGGCTTTGGTGGCAAGTCTATAACAACAAGCGCAGACACCTTCTCTTCCTCTGTCTTTGCCCTTGACCTGACCGATTGGCTAAACGGAACAAGTGCCCAACCTACCCTTCTGTGGGAAGTATCTCTTCCTGATGGAACGCTAACCACCTCTTACCCTGCGGTGGTGCGTCTTGGAGACCCCAACAAAAACGGCGAGTGGTATGTGGTTATAGGTAGCGGACCGTTGAACCCTAACGGAACAAGCTTTACAAGTCAGCCCAAACTCTACTTTATAGACTTAAGGAATGGAGAAATTAAGGGTGTAGTTATTCCAGCCAGTGGCGTGAATTTTGCGGTGGGAGATATTGCGGTGGTGGATGTGGATAATGATTATCGGGACGATGTAATTTACTTTGGGGCTTATGGAAAAACCAATGCAGGCAATGTCTGGGGCAATTTCTACAGGCTGAGTTTGAGGTCTGGAAGCGGCTACAAAACTGTGTCTACCCTGACCCAAAGCGATATATGCACTGCAATAAAACTTGACGACTTTGCGACCGCGGACAACACTCCCCCTGTCTTTGGCGCACCTAACTTTACAAAGGACGAAAACGGCAGGCTGTGGGTATTCTTCGGAACGGGTAAGTATATCATGGACAGCTCCGATAAGGCTATATCTTACGATAACTACTTCATAGGATTCAAGGATGACAACTGGAACAGTGGCACATGTCCTGCTCCATACACAAGAGCCCAGCTTACGGATGTAACAAACCAGTCACTCACGATAACAATAACCGAGGTAAAACAGATCTGTAAGTGTGATGCCAGTGGTTGTGGAATGCAAAATGTAGTCTATAATGCGGATGGTAATATACCTACAGAACCACCAAGAGGATGGTATTACAGACTGCCGGGCGAGGCTATCTACTCTCAAGCCCTCGTTATAGGCGGTATAGTGGATGCATTAACCTATGTGCCACCGCAGGACATCTGCCAGATGGAAGGCAGTTCAAACCTAATATCCGTCTATTACAAGACAGGAAGACCTTATCCAAGACCTTCTGTGCTTTCTCCCGATGTGGTGAGCGGTGGACCTATTGAGGTAGGGCAGTCGGTTCAACTGCTACAGAAGATCTCGGTGGGTCAAGGTATTCCGCCCATAGGCAACCCCTTCCAAGCCTTGCAATCCTCCCAAGCAAGCCAACAGTTAGAGAAGATTTTCCAAACATCCACAGGACCGGTTAGGATAACACAGCAAAAGGCTATAACTTCAGAGGAGAAATTCCTGATATGGATAGAAAAGTAAAGGGTATAACCATAATGGAGGTGCTGGTGGTTATGGCTATAATTGCCATACTTGCCAGTGCCAGCATATTTGGTCTGAGAAACATGGTGCAGAGAGAGAGGCTTTATTCTGCAATGACCCAAGTTGCCAACGACCTAAAGGAGGTTCAGTTTAGGTCTATGTCCTCCAACAGCGTTTGGGGTGTGAGGTTTTGTGTGAATCAAAACCAATACAAAATCTTTGCGGTTGATCCTTCTACCGTCGGTGGTAGATGCCCAAGGGACGCTAATCCATCTTGCACAAACGATGCAACCACGCAGAGATTAGTTTCACTTCCACCCGGTGTTTCCCCTCAGGCAGATTTTTACGTTCTCTTTGACAGAAGGGGTTATCCTCTAAACTGGAGCTGTGGCATAGGGGCTGGCAACATTACCTTAAGAAATAGCTACGGAAGTAGAACTGTGATCGTAGATAGGGTTGGGAGGATAAGGTATGAATAAAAAAGGCTTTACCATAATAGAGCTTTTGGTTGCCTTTGTGATCCTCTTTATCCTCATGGCTGGCTTTTTGAGGGGGATACTGCTTTACATGGACTATCAAATAAACAACGGGCTAAAGGACAGGGCAAGCGATATTGCCCTCAGGATGTCCTCCCAAATACAAACTGCCCGGTTTAATCCAACCGCAGGATGTGATGAAAACAACACAAATCCCTTCCTGTGCGATACACTATACGCATATCCCTACAATTGGGGATCCGCCCGGTGTGATGGTGGAAACTGCACCTTTGAGGTGCAAGACTCAGACAATGATGGAATAGCAGACTTTTATGACCCTTACAACGGACAGAACGGAAACTTTAGTGCCACTCCCACCAACAACGCAGAATGGTTGCGTATAAGACCGTGCGATCTTACTGGGGATAGATATTATTGTTGTTATGCGGATGATACTCGAATTAATGCCACCTTTACATGCGGTGAAAGGTATAGGGGAAGGTTCATATATGCGGGGACCACTTTGTCTAAGCTTATTAACCCTGCCACCAATTTAGAAGTGGGAAGGGTTGCTGGTGTAATAGTTTGGTATTTTGATACCAAGGGGAGATACAAGTATATTTCAATTCCGGTCATGAGGGATACAAGATGAGAAGAAAAGGGATAACCCTTGTGGAACTTCTGGTGGTTATGGTTATAGTTGCCCTATCTGCGGGCGGAATTTTCTTTGCTTACAGAAGCTTGGTTAGAGAAACCATAAGACAATCTCTTTTTGCAAAGAACGAGCAGGATGTGGCGGTGCTTTTGACAAGCCTTAGGAAAGACCTTCAGGGCATAGGCTTTGGTGTTCCTGTGGATAGGTTAAAGGTAGACACTCCTGCCTGCAATGGGCTTACTGTTTTTTCTGCTTCTAACTCTGTTGTGGGTTTAGCCCTTAACTGCCTTTCTGGAAACAATGAACTCTACTTTTTGAACCTTGCTACGAGAAGCTTTAGAAATTCTGGCTGTTGGTGGGTAAGGGATGGGTCTGGAAACGTAGCCACTGAAGGGCGGAGATGGACCCTTGAGGGCTGTCCCAGTAGCCCACCAACCGGGGAATACCTCCTCTGTCTTGATATGGCAAGCAAAGCTACTACGAATTGCAACTCACCGAACACATTAATATTTACCATGGGAGACAGAACCTCAATCAGCGACTTTGCAGTCAGATACTATCTAAGCAACACAAACTTACCAAGGGAATGTTCCCCGGGGACCTTTAATCTACTAAAGCAAGTATATGGTGATGCGGTTGAACAGCCCATTGCGTCCTGCGTTGCTGTCTTTAGGGTTAGATACTTTGACGGTCAAAGCTACAACACAACCATTGGTGATATAAACAACCTGCGTGCCATAAGGCTCTGCCTTTTGATGCAAGTGGGTGGAAGGATGGACACCCAGATGGACCCACCCAATGGCTTTGAACAGTGTGGGGGCATTGTAATAAACAATGAGTGGAGGTGGTATAGATGGAAGCTTGTGGAAGAGGACATACCTTTGAGAAATATAAAAAAGTAAGGGGTGTGGCGCTCGTATCCGTTTTGGTTATGAGCGTTATGATAGCCCTCGTTATTGGTGGGCTTTATTATATACTCACCAGCACAATGCTAACCGGAGAAAGGGTAAGGGTTTATACATCCACAAGAGAAGCAGCAGTGGGCGGAGTGAATTATGCAGTTTTGCAAATAAAGGGCGGGCTCTTTGATGCTATGGACCAGCTTGGGTGTCCTACCGGTTGGGCTCCTGATGGAAACTGTTGCACCGCAAACCTAAACTACCACCTTTCGGGGACAACAGAAACCTTTAGGAACACAATAACAATCTGCCTGAGGGGTTATGCCCCTCCACCGGGAGATGTTGTAACCGCAGTTGCTGGCACCAGACCTCAAGCGGGCGGAAGGGGATACATATACTCAATCATCTCCGAGGTTGACGGTCCTCAGGGATCAAGGTCAAGGGTTGAGGCGGTTTGGATGAGATAACCTCATAAAGCACGCTGTAGGGAAAGTTATCATAAACCAGCCTAAAGTCCTCTCTGTCTTTTCTTATGGTGTATAGGCTCAAGAGGGCGGAATTTTTTAATTGTTCTCCAACAAAAAAGCCGTAGATCGTTTCACCTTTTTTCACCAAGTAGAGGGTTCCGCCCTTGGGATTGTTAAAACTTTCCCTTTTTACCTTGTCTCCTTCCTCTATCCAAAAAACTTCTTTAACTATGTATCCGATAGAGGGTTTGCCAGCAGTTTGGGTGTATATGCCTGCCTCTTTGTCTATCTCTGCTTTACAATCTCTCCCGCAGGGTGGGAGTTTGACAAGGATTGAAGCTTCCCCGTAGGCAAGCTGTTGTATGGCTTGGGTTTTGCTAAGCATATCCTCGGTAATCAAAAGGTATATTTTTCCGTAGGGCTTAACTTGGCACTCCTTGGCAGATTGCTCTAAGGCTTTATAAAGCCCAAGAGTTCTTAATCTTTCCCACGCACGATGATTGAAAATAGGGTCGGAGATGCACAAAAAGAGTTTGTGGGCGGTTTTTTCCTCTTGCAAGAGGGCGTAGGCTATGAGATGCGTCTTTATGGAAAACTGGCTTCCCCCATCGTGAAAAACAGCCCTCTGGGAGTAATAAACTATGGCATAACCATAATCCCACCAGCTGAGAATTTTTGCGTCTTTGGGCGTTAGGTCCTTTAACCTTTGGAGGTCTTTGGCTACTTCTTTACTTATAAAAAAGCCGGGCATTCTGTCTATCAAGCTAAACCAGTTTATGGCAGACATGAGCATCAAAGGAGGGAAAAGCACACCCACAAAGAGCTTTAAACTTCTCTTTTCCAAGAAGTCCGAGAGCTTTGAGATGAGAAAAACGCCGTAGGCAAAGCCCATTGCAAGCACAGGTGCGGAATACATATAAACCCTTATGGTTCCCTTTACCACACTCAAAACCAAAAGGACATAAAGAGGCAACAGCAAAAGCTGTCCTTTGAAAAACCTAAAAAACAGCACGGGCAGAAAAATTAAGGCTATGTAAAAGGGAAATTCGGAGGAAAAATACAAAAGGTGGCTATGCAAAAAAGAAACCCTACCCTGCTCGGAGATGGTCTTTAAAACCTCTACTACGCCTTTGCCTTCCACCGGAGAGATGGGAATACCAAAGTAAAGAAAAAGCCTGCCCAAGATGTCCATACCTAAGGGATAGTCCGTAATAAAAGAGATTAAAACCCACAAAGATAAAAGCCCCGTCAATCCTGCATAAAAGAGCCTTCTGTTTTGCAGTGCCAAAAGCAAAAACCCAAGAAACTGCAAAACAAAAAACTCCGGATGGGCATACCACCAATAAAACAGAAGACTAAAAAGCACAGCAAGGGCAACAAAAAGGTAAGCATGCCAGCTGTCTTTCTTTTGATAGGCAAGCAGTAAAAAGAGGGCAATGCTGAAGATAAAGAAAAGGTTTAAACTGTCTGTGTCCAAGTCAATGACAAAAAACCTGAGAAGGTAAGCAGAGGACAGGGCGGTTAGGACAGCACCCGCAAAGCCCACCCAAAGGTTCCCAAGCCTGTGCCAAAATAAAACAAAAGGGATAACAAAGACGCTTCCAAAAATGGGCGAAAGCCAAAAGCCAAGCCACTCTATGTCGATGCCCGTTAGCCTTAAAAGAATTCCATACATAAAGCTTATCAAAGGTGGATAGTCATACTTTACACCACCCTCCGGAAAGTTTCTTAGAACATCCTCTCCCCTTTTGAAGTCTTTGGCAAGCCTTCCAAAAAAGTAGCCATCGGGGTTTTGAATAAAGGGCTTGCCGTCCAAAAAGTAAATATCCTGATGCTTAAAGTAGTTGTATATCTCCACACCATGAGGAATTAAAGACATAAAAAAGGCAAAAAGCAGGGCAAGGGATAGCTTTTTCATTCGACAAAGCACCTAAAGGGTCTAACATCCACCTGACACACTACCCTCTGCCCAGTGGCAGAAAAGTAAGCGTGTAACTTCCCCGCATCCAACTGTCCCGTGTTTGAGCATTGAAAAGCTTCAACCTCAGTTAGATAAACAGTCCCACCCGGAGTGGTGTGGTTTGCCACACAGTTGGAAAAGGTAGAGTTTCCAATTATTATTGAGTAGGTTACCGTTGCTGGTGGAGGATCCGTAGAACTGCTGGTGGAGGATCCGTAGAACAATAGGAAGCCACATCCGCCATACAAGCCCTTGCCATCGGAAGTGCATAAGACGCAAGCTTTGCCCTTTCTGTGTAGTTTAGGTATTGGGGAACTGCAATGCTGACAAGGATGGCAATAATGGCAATAACCACCAAAAGCTCCAAAATAGTAAAACCCCTCCTCATAATGATCTCCCAAAAAAGCCCCCAAAGAGGGGGCTGTGGAGTCAGGTTATTGTGCCTCTACCGTGCATCTGATGGAGCTGTTTGCTGCATAGCACCTTGCCCGGTAGTCAGTTACACCAGTAATGTTCGCTATTATCCCACCACTACTAGCATCGCCAAAGCTCAGAGTTCCATCGTTTCCACAACTTGCGGTTCCTGAAGTATCGAGAGTAACGCTTCCGCCCGCCGTGGATACAGTACTGTTCCTACAGTTTAATCCGGACGAACCTTGACCAACTGAATAGTTGCCGGTACCACCTGGATTCTCCATACAGTATGCTGCCAAGTCCATCAAGCAACCCCTTGCTATTGGCTCTGCGTAGGAGCTTACCTTAGCCTTTCTCTGGTAGCTGAGATACTGCGGTATTGCCAAGGATGCCAAGATGGCTATGATGGCGATGACGACGAGCAACTCAATTAGGGTGAAACCCTTCTGCTGCCTCATGGCTAAACCTCCCATAAAGTTTTTCCCTCGCAGGACCGGTCCCACAGAGGGTTAAGTTTAATTTTATTCCACACGAAACCAAAAATCAACATTTCACAGATACTTCACAGAAACTTCCCTATATTATATTCTCTATGGGAGACCTCACCAAGGCGGGCTCAAACAGAGGAGACCTTGAAAGGGAGCTGGAAGACATCCTCCTCTTTGCTAAAATGACCTATCAGAGGTATGTTTTGACCATAGAGGACTACACGCGGGATGAGTTGGAAGGAGATTTGAAGGAATACACCCTACAGCTTGAAAACTTTGTTGTCTCCCTTTTGGAAAGGGCTGAAGAAGAGGGGTACGAGGATCTTGCCAAAGAAATAGAGGGCTATTACAAAAGGCTTATTGACGCAATAAAGCAGAGGCTTTTGGAGATATGATCGTTTATGGTAAAAATCCCATCTTAGAAGCCCTTAGGGCAAACAGACCAATTGAAAAGGTCTTGGTAGCCCATGACGGGCATCCTCCCCATCAGGTGGTAAAGCTCTGCAAAGAGAGGGGAATAAAGATCCAAAGGGTGCCAAGGCAGAAAATTGAGGAGCTTGCTGGCACAAAAAAGACGCAGGGAATCGTTGCCATTATCAGCCCTGTGCCCTTGGTTCCCCCGGAGGAACTTTTTAAAAAAGCCCTTGAGAAAAACAGCTTCTTTTTGGTTTTGGACCACATAACAGACCCACAGAACGCAGGAAATCTTATAAGAACATGCGAGGTTTTTGGTGGTGTTGGAGTGCTTATGCCCAAGGACCGGAGCTTTCCTATAAATCAAACGGTGGTGAAGGCGAGCGCTGGTGCGGTTTTTCATCTTACCTTTAGCAGGGTGCCAAGCCTAAAGAGGTCTCTGGAGGAGTTTCAGGAGATGGGTGGCTCTGTGGTGGTTGTGGAAATGGGAGGAGAGGACATAAGGAGGGTGCGATTTCCCATGCCCTGTGCCTTGGTGCTTGGTTCAGAGGGAGAGGGCGTCTCCAAAAGCCTTCTTGAAAGGGCGGACCTGGTGGTCTCCATCCCCATGGTGGGCAAGATCAACTCCTTGAACGTGTCCTCCGCTGGTGCCATTGCCATGTGGGAGGTCTTTAAGGCTTGCGAGCTAGTTCAAGGCGATTAACTTAATTTCTATGCTTACCTTTGAGATTACCAAAGAGGAGCCTTTGAACCTTGAGAAGATAAAGGAACTTCAGGAAGAAATAAGATCCTTAGCAAAGCAAAAGAACGCAGTGATCCTTGCCCATTACTACCAAAGACCGGAGGTGCAGGACATTGCGGACTTTGTGGGAGATTCCCTGGAGCTTTCCAGAAAGGCAAGCCAAACGGATGCGGACATTATCCTTTTCTGCGGAGTTAGGTTCATGTGCGAGACCGCAAAGATCTTGAACCCTACAAAGAAGGTGCTACACCCAAATCCTGAATCAGGCTGTCCTATGGCGGACATGATAAGACCCGAGCAGGTTTTAAAGCTAAAAGAACAGCATCCCGACGGAGAGGTGGTAGCCTATGTGAATACCTCCGCCGATGTAAAGGCGGTGTCCGACGTGTGCGTTACCTCCGCCAATGCGATAAAAGTTGTCCAAAAACTGCAGAGCAAAAAGTTCATATTCATCCCAGACCAAGCCTTGGGCGATTGGGTAAAAAGACATGTGCCCGATAAGGAGTTTGTTATATGGCAGGGTTTTTGTCCCCCACACTTTGAATTTACCGCTAAGGAGTTGGAAAGGCTAAAGCAAGAGTTCCCAGATGCTAAAGTAGCGGTGCATCCCGAGTGCCACCCCAAAGTTATTGAAATGGCGGACTTTGTGGGCTCCACCTCCCAGATCATAAACTACGCCACCACCTGCGATTCAGACAGGGTTATTGTCATCACAGAGGTAGGTCTAAAGCATACCCTTATCAAGAAAAACCCTAACAAGGAGTATATATTCCCCCAATCTATGAACTACTGCGGGACTGTCTATTGCTGCACCATGAAGGCTATCACACTGCCCTTGGTTTATAGAACTCTAAAGGAGGAGCTAAACGAGGTGGTACTGGACGAGGAAATAATAGCCAAGGCAAGAAGACCCTTAGAGAGGATGCTTGAGCTGTCTTAAGCTTATAATTTTTCCATGCGAGCTTTGATCCTTGCGGCGGGGTTGGGGAGTAGGTTCAAAAGCCAAAGGGCAAAGGTTCTGCACACCATACTTGGCAAGCCCATGCTCTGGTACGTGCTACGCACTTTGAGGGAGTTGAACTTTCGGGAAATTGGCGTGGTGGTTAGCCATCAGGCGGAGGAGGTAAAAAAGGTCTTTGAGGGAGAGGATGGGGTCTTTTTCTTTCATCAGGGAAACCCAAAGGGTGGCACCGCAGACGCGGTGATCTCCGCCCTGGACTTTTGGAGGGATTACCAAGATTACCTTTTGGTGATAAACGGCGACAACCCTTTGGTAAAAGTTCAAACCATAAAGAACATGCAAAGATACATGCAGTTGGTGGAGGAATACGAGAACATAAAATTAAGTGCCCTGCTACTGTCGGGCTTTTTCCCAGACCCAACGGGCTATGGCAGGGTTGTAAAGGACCAGGGTGGGAATGTGATAAAAATAGTGGAGGAAAAGGATGCTACCATTGAAGAAAAGCAGATCAGGGAGATAAACGGCGGTGTGTATTTCTTTTACTGTCACCATCTTTTGGATGTGGTCTTTTCCATCCAACCCAGCCCAAAGAGCGGAGAGTTATACCTGACAGAAGCAATAGCCTTGATGAACAAAAAGGGTTATGTGGTTAGAAGCTTTATGGCGGAAGATCAGGCGGAGGTTATGGGTGTCAACGACCGATGGGAGTTGGCGATAGCGGAGAATGTGATAAGACTGAGGATCTTAGAGAAGCTCGCCAAAGAAGGCAACACCATCCATCAGCCAGAAACTGTCTGGATAGAGCCCTCCGTGGTGCTTGAGGGGGAGGTGGAAATAGAGCCGGGCGTAGCCCTAAGAGGAAACACAAAGATAGGCAAAGGGGTGCGTATAGGTAGGGGAAGCGTCATAGAAAACTCAGTGGTGGAAGAGGGCGCAGTCATAGAGCCCTACAGCATTATCCGGGACTCTCACATCAAGGGCGGTGCCATTGTGGGACCCTTTGCCCATCTCAGAAATCATTCCGTGATAGGGGAGGGCTCCCACATAGGGAACTTTGTGGAGATTAAAGCCTCTGAAATTGGTAGCCACGTAAATGCTAAGCATTTGGCATACATAGGCGATGCCCAAATAGGGGATCGCACCAACATAGGGGCGGGAGTGGTCTTTGCCAACTACGACGGAAAGCAAAAGCACCGGAGTAAGGTGGGTCAGAATGTCTTCATAGGTAGCAACTCCCTCATAATTGCACCCATCACCCTTGGCGACTACTCCTACATTGCGGGAGGTTCGGTGATCAGCAAGAACATAGAGGAGGGAGACTTGGCTATTGCAAGGGCAAGGCTTAGGATATTGAAGGGTAAGGGCAAAGAAAAGCTTTTGTAATGTGAGCCGGGAGGGATTTGAACCCTCGACCCACGGATTAAAAGTCCGTTGCTCTGCCTGACTGAGCTACCGGCTCTAAGGCTATTCATTATAATACAAAAAATGCTTTATTACAAGCTAAAAATTATCAAGGCAGGACAGCTTCTGTTCAAAGAAGGGCTCGTGGATGCCAGGGCAGGAAACCTATCCGTAAGGTTGGACGGGAGGGTTTTAATAACCAGAACGGGTAGGCATGTGGGGGAGCTCTCTTTGGAGGACATAATAGAACTGCCCTTATACGGCGAAAGCATCCTTGAGAAGAGGGCATCTTCCGAGTGGGTGGTGCATAAAGAAATATACCTGCAAACCTCCCACAGGGCGGTGGTCCATGCCCATCCACCAAAGGCAGTGATCCTTTCCATGTCTTTGGATCACATAGAGCCCATTGATTCGGAGGGAAAAGCCCTGCTAAGTAGCATAAAGGTCCTGCCCGATTACCCTTCTGGTAGCCTTGAACTTGCCCGTGCGGTCTCAGAAGAACTAAAAAGCTCAAAGCTTGTGGTGGTAAGGGGACATGGTGTCTTTTCCGCGGGCAACGATCCCTTAGAGGGCTACAGTCTTATTTCTGTTTTGGAAAGGTCCTGTCAGATTTTGCTAAGTTAATTCCACCCAAGGCTTATATTCCATCACCTGTTCAAAGGTGTATGGGCACTCTTTAGGAAAGTCATTTTTTGTGGGCATCTTACCCTTGAAGTATGTTTTGATAAATCTTGTGCTTTTTGGTTCCTCAAGCCAGTCTATGAGGTCAAAAACCGCCATCTCCCAAGCTTTTTGTAATACTTCTCTTTAAGAATAAGGCTTGCGGTGTTTTCCGTCAATGTGGATTAAAATTTAGCATTATGGTTGAAAAAAAGTTCCTTTTGGGTGGAGAGTTTGTAAAAACAGACAACCTAATAGAAATAAAGTATCTCTATACTCAGGAGACTATTGCCAAGGTATGCTTTGCTACGGAGGAGGAAGCCCTCAGGGCGGTGGAAGTTGCCAAAGAGGGCGCCAGGGAAATGGCAAGGCTCACTCCTTACGAAAGGTACAACTTGCTTATGAAAACTGCCAAGCTCTTAGAAGAGAGGGCTGAGGAGTTTGCAATGACTTTGGTCTTGGAGGTGGGAAAGACAATAAGAGAAGCAAGGACGGAGGTTCAGAGGGCTATCCAGACCCTCCTCTTTTCTGCGGAGGAAGCCAAAAGAATAGGTGGTGAGGTTATCCCCTTAGATGCCCATCCCAACGGAAGAGGAAAGTTTGGTTTTTATGTAAGGGAGCCGGTGGGCATAGTAAGTGCCATCACACCCTTTAACTTTCCGTTGAACCTTTCTATGCACAAGGTTGCTCCTGCCCTGGCGGCGGGCAATGCGGTTATCCTAAAGCCATCCGAGAGGACACCTTTAACTCCTCTGATGCTGGGGGAAATACTCCTTGAAGCGGGCTTTCCGCCCTTTGCCATATCTGTGCTACCGGGCTTTGGAGAGGTGGGCAGGGTGATAACCACCCATTCAGATGTAAGGGTTGTTTCCTTTACGGGTAGCAGGAAGGTCGGGGAAATAATAGCCAAACAGTGTGGAATAAAAAAGCTTGTCCTTGAGCTTGGCTCCAACTCCGCCATAGTTTTGCACAGGGACGGAGACCTCCAAAAGGCTGTTCAGAAAACCATTCTCGGTGGATACGCCATAGCGGGGCAGGTCTGCATCTCCGTTCAAAGGGTCTTTGTCCATGAGGACCTGTTTGAAGAGTTTCTGCAAAAGCTCTCCTCCGAGGTGGAAAAGTTGCAGGTTGGAGACCCGATGGATGAGAGGACCGATGTGGGTCCCATGATCTCCGCCGCCGAAGTGGAAAGGATACAAGGTTGGATAGACGAGGCGTTGCAGATGGGCTCAAAGCTCATAACTGGTGGTGTTTTTTGCGGTGATAAAGTTTCTAGTGTCCTAACACCCACGGTGGTTAGCCTTGTTCCACCAAACGCTAAGCTTTTTAGAGAGGAAGCCTTTGCACCGGTGGTGGTAGTCAATCCTTATAAAGACGTGGAGGAAGCCATCAACTTGGTCAATGACTCCGATTACGGTTTGCAGGTGGGTGTGTTTACTCATAGTATAGACACCGCTTGGGCTTTTATAAAGGGCATAAAGTCGGGCGGAGTGCTCATAAACGAAGGTCCCAACTTCCGAGCAGACCACATGCCCTACGGTGGCGTTAAGTTCTCGGGTGTAGGAAGGGAAGGTCCAAAATACGCCATAGAGGACTATACGGAAATCAAGATGGTTATATTTAACATCCATGGGTGAAGTTTCTGTATTTATAGCTTTTACTGCGGGCATTTTGTCCTTTTTATCTCCCTGCGTTTTGCCTATTGTCCCGGGCTATCTTTCTTACCTTTCTGGTGTGGCGGGTGCTCAGGCACAACCCAAGGGCTTTAACTTCAAGGTCTTTTTTGCTTCTATCCTTTTTGTCCTTGGTTTTTCTTTGGTCTTTACCCTCCTTGGGGCGTCCGCCACCACTGTGGGGCAGTTCCTTAGAAGCTACCAGGACCTCATAGCCAAGGTGGGTGGTGGTGTGGTGGTTTTCTTTGGTCTTCACTTTGCGGGAGCCTTTTTGAGACCGAACTTTTTAAGGGAAATTCTTGGCTTTTCTGCCTTTTTGGTAGCACTTTACCTTTTTTCTGCCATAAGCCAAAAACTGCTCTTTGACCTGCTTGGCATAGTGTTGGTGGTTTTGTTTTTGTATGCCTTTGGTGTTCATGAAAAGCTATACGCCCAAAAAAGGCTTGAGGTGAAAACTGGAGGGGTTCCCATCTTTGGTGCCTTTTTGGTGGGCACTTTCTTTGCCTTTGGTTGGTCTCCCTGCATTGGACCAGTTCTTGGAAGCATTCTACTTTATGCATCCCAACAGGAGACTGCCACGCAGGGTGCCATGCTCTTGTTTTCTTACTCCATGGGCTTGGGTATTCCCTTTATGGTGGCGGGAGGCTTACTCTCCCTATTCTTGGGATTTGTTAGGAGCTTTGGAAGGTTCTTTGGCGTGGTGGAACTTGTAGGTGGCTTAGCCTTGATAATTCTGGGTGTGCTTTTGACCACTGGGTATCTTTCAATGCTTGCAAACCTCAGTTTTTAGATGCTAAAATTCTTTAAATGGCAGTATATAAGATAGCGGTTTTAAAGGGAGATGGAATAGGTCCAGAGATCGTAAATTCAGCCCTCAGGGTCTTGAAAAGGTTGGGAGAGCTCTCCGGCGTTAGCTTTGAGTTTGAGGAGGACTTGATCGGTGGTGTAGCCATAGACCAAAAGGGCGAGCCATTACCTCAGGAGACCTTGGAACTTTGCCTAAAGGCAGACGCAGTCCTTTTGGGTGCGGTGGGCGGACCCAAGTGGGATAACCTGCCCACATCCAAAAGACCCGAGAAGGGACTTTTGCAAATAAGAAAGGCTTTGGACCTTTACGCAAACCTCAGACCCGCCAAAGTTTATGAACCGCTCATCTCCGCATCACCATTGAAAGAAGAGGTAGCAAGAGGCACAGACTTCATAGTCATAAGAGAACTAACGGGGGATGTGTATTACGGAGAGCCAAGAGGCATCTTCACCGAGAACGGGAAGAGGGTGGGAATAAACACCATGAGATATACAGAAGACGAAATAAGAAGGGTGGTTAGAAAGGGTTTTGAGGTTGCCCTCAAGAGGAGGAAAAAGCTAACCAGCGTGGATAAATCCAACGTGCTTGAGGTTAGCGGTCTCTGGAGGGATATTGTGGAGGAGGAGAAAAAGAACTACCCGGATGTAGAGGTGGAGCACCTTTACGTGGATAACTGTGCCATGCAGATCGTCAGAAGACCATCCTCCTTTGATGTGATCGTTACGGGCAACATCTTTGGAGACATCCTCTCCGACGAAGCGGCAGTAATAACGGGCAGTTTGGGCATGCTACCTTCCGCAAGCCTTGGGGAAAAATACGCCCTGTATGAACCAGTGCACGGCTCCGCCCCAGACATTGCGGGCAAAGGCATAGCCAACCCAATAGCAACCATCCTTTCCACCGCCATGATGCTGAGATATTCTTTTAACTTAGAAAAGCTGGCAAGCGCCATAGAGAAGGCTGTGGAGCTTACCCTACAGAAGGGCTACCGAACTCCCGACATACACTCAGAGGGTTGCATAAAGGTGGGAACTGAGCAGATGACAGATGCTATAATAAATTCATTGGAGGAGATATGGGAAGGCTTATAGTTCTTTTTCTGTTTCTTTCTACCTTTGCCCTCTCCCAAGACTTAAAGGAAAGTTTAAAAGCCTTCTTTGAAAGGGAAGGCTATGTGCTAAAGGTAGAGGGAAACAAGGTTTTGGTGGATGTGAAGGACCTTAAGAAGGGAGAGGAGCTCGTGCTTCTTAGGGAGGGCAAGGAGATTATCCACCCAATAACCAAGCAGTCCTTGGGTAAAGAGTTAGAGAAAGTTGGAAGGGCAGTGGTGGAGGAGGTGGGACAGAACTTCTCGGTGGCAAGGCTGATAGAGGGTAAGGACATCAAGGTGGGAGACAGGGCAAGGGTAGATATAAAGGGCGTATGCTTTGAAGGTTCCGAGGAGGGCTTCTTTTTGGTTAGCTCAACCTTTCCCAAGGTGGAAAAGGGGAAAAACTGCCAGTATGTGGTAAAAGAGTTTGAAAGGGGCTATGGCGTTGAGTTTAACGGTTCTGCGGTAGCCTTCTTTGAAAAACAGACCTTTGGTGTGCCAAGGGCGAGCTTAGAAGACCTTAACCTACTGGTTAGAGGCAAGTTTGTTAAGCAACTTTCGGGACTGCCCATCTCTGCGGATGTAGGAGATGTTTTTGGGGATGGAAGGGAATATTTGGTAGTTCTTTATTCCAACAGGGTGGAGGTTTATGAAATTTTAACCAGAGACATACTTTTAAAGGCTTCCTATCCTCTGCCCGCCGGCGTGGCGGTATCTCTCACCATCGCAAAGTTGGGCGAGGAAAAGAGGGATTACATACTTGTAAGCATGGTCTCTGGTGGCAAGGCAAATTCAGTGATCTTAAAGGTGGTGGGTGGCGTCTTTGTGCCCGTGGTAAAGGATGTTCCCTATCTTTTTGGTGTCTTGGATAAGTCAAGACCAAGGGAGACCTTTTTGGGGCAGAGGTTTGAAATTGACAAGGGCTTTGGCAATGTGGTAAGGCTCAGCTTGGAGGGGGACAAGCTAAGGGAGACGGGCGCCTTTTTGGCACCCCGGGGATTTCGTATTGATTCTGCCTTCTATTACAAAAACTATCTGGTCTTTGTAGATGGGTCTGGTAGGCTAAAAGTCTTTGAAGGGGACGCAGAGGTTTATTCTTCAGAGGTGGGCTTTGATGGTTCTTATGCCAGCGTGGAGCTGACAGTAGAAGGGAGGGGAAACTTTGTCTTTTATCCAAAGGCGGGTGTAGTAAGCGTGCTGAACTTTAACTTTGCCCTGGTGCCAAAAAACACTGCGGGGTCCGTGCTCAAGTTCCTTGATGTGCTTAAGTTTTCCCGTGGCGAGCTGGTGATGTTGGGAGAGAAAAAGAAGAGCCTGATCTTTTCCAAAACGGTGAGGGGAAGCGAGTTTGTGGAGGCTATCCAATCTGTGGTAAGCACAAGGGACGGAAGGGTTTTTGTGATCACAGGAAGGGTAGGCACCATACCCGTCCAGAACAAAGGAGAACTGTACGAGCTTGAGTTCAGGCTCCTTTGAACTTTCTAAGGTTTACAAGGCTCTGAGCCAAAGTGTTCCTATGATCTTCTGCAAGGGTTATCAGATGTTCCACCAGTCTTAAAACTTCCTCTAACTCTTCCCTCTTTAGCCCTTCGAGGGAAAGTTCAGAGAACTCCTGCAGTTTTTCAAGGGCTGTGTCTATCTGCCCTTCCTTTAAGGCTAACTCACACTCCAGGAGCAACCTTTTGAGCTTTTCCATAATGGATCCTTTCCACCTCCTCCCAAGCGGACTTTAAGTCTTTGAGAATTTTTATAACCCTTTCCAACCTTTCCCTGTCTTCCTTCAGCATCTGATAGGTCAGCTCGTCCATAAGAGACCTGTATATTTCCCTTAAGTTTTTGGCGATCTCTCCACCCTTTTCCATATCAAGGGTCGCATCCAACACGCTTATTATTTCCAAAGCCCTACCCATATCATCATACTTGCTTCTTTGCATGTCAAAGTCCTCTGTGTCTCTTAGCTCAAGGGCGTTCTCAAGGCAGTTTATAGCCTTTTCGTAGAGCATTATAACGAGCCTTACGGGGTTTGCGTTCTCCACCATGTTCTCAAGATAGGGATTGTTCATCATCTTTTACCTCCTTGCATCTCCGATAGTGATATCATGAAGTTCTTTATACGGTCCATCGTTTCTTGGGCTTGGTTCATGAAAACTTCCACCCTTGAAAACTCAAGCTTTAACTTTTGTTCTTCCTGTAAGAGCTGCTCTTGAAACTTTGCCATATCCTGGGTCAATCTATCTATCCGAGATTGATAATCGTTTATGAAAGACTGAAAGTCTATCCTTGACCTTTCCAAGTAAGATCCGTAGTTGGTTTTTACGGTCTCCACCAAGCGTTTTAATTCCTGCGGATTTTTATTTGCCAGTTCATCCACTGCGGAGCTGTTTAAGGTTATGGTTCCGTCTTCATTGTAGCTAACTACGCCATACCTGAATAGGGGGTCAAGCATGCCCGCGATGGAGTTTTTAACGCCCGTTATAATCTGGTCTCCCTGAAATAGCCCCTTGTCTTTGTCTGTCAGCTCATTTACCTGCTTAATAACCGCGTTGTATTTGGCAACAAAGTCTGCAAAAAAGTTTTTGACCTTTGAATAGTCATCTCCGATGGATACGGTTGCATCCCCTGTGGCTTTTAGCTCAAGGGTCAAACCGGGCAAGATATTTTCTATTCTGTTGGTGGGACGTTGGACGGTTGTGGTCCCAATTTGGACCTTTGCGTTCTTAGCCTGCTGGAGGGGTGTATCGTCAAGGTCAGATTGACCGCCTATAACCAAACCGGAGGTGGAGATGGCATAATTGCCCGCATCCGCGTCTGTTTCCACGATGGATAAAGCCTCGTCTTTTTCCGAGAGCATGAGCCTATACTGGCTTCCGTCGTAAAAAACGCTTGCTACTACTTTGCTTCCCGCAGACTGGTTGATCCTATCCGCCAGGTCCCTAAGGGTGCCCGAGCCACCCTCTACGGTAAAGGTCTCCACATCCTCTGGGTTTGGACCTTTTTTGTAGGTGATGGTAAAATCGGACCAGTTTATGTTGGAACCAAGGTCGGAAACACCCCCCTTGGAAAGTCTGACCTCCTTTGAAGAAAGTTGAGTTACGCTTAAGTTAAGGGTAACGTTTGGTGTTTCCGCGGTGGCTGTGGCTGTCAGGACGTTGGTGTTGGAAGAGTTTGCGGACTTTGATTTAAAAAGGTCATCCACCGAAAGGTTTGAAAAGATGTTGTTAAAGGCGTCTATGGAGTTTGCAAGCTTTGAAAGGCTCTCCTGCTTAGCCTTCAGCTGATTGCCCTCCTGAGCCATTCTCTCAAGGGGCAAAGACCTCAAACGGAGGAGCTGATCCACTATGGGTCCCCAGTCAAGCTTACCACTCAAGTTGCTAAAGTATATTTCCCCAGCCATTTTTAAGCCTCCTTCTCCACCAACAGACCCAAAAGCTGGTCTATGCGCTTCATTAGTTCCAAAAGATAGTCAGGGGGTATCTGCCTTATAACCTTGTTGGTATCCCTTTCCATGATCTTTACCACAGGTATTTCAAGCTCCTGGTCTATGTCTATTTTAAGGTATTTGCTGAGCATGTCAAATTTCCTCTTGACCTCCTCCATAAGCTTTTGCAACTCCTCGGGCTTTATATCCCTTTTTTCCTGAGCATCTTGAACCTGCTGGTTCACCTCCCTTTGGAGCTTTTTCAGGGTTACATCGGCAGGTTGTGTTTGCGGTTGAACCTGCTGTTGGTTCAATTTCACATCCACATATTCAAGGTTTTGGTCTACCTTTCCAATCCTCATGGTTTATCCTCCAAGGGGGGGAGGGGAAAGCCCTCCCCGGAGGTTCATTATCTGAGCAATTGGAGCACCAGCTGAGGAAGAGTGTTCGCCTGTGCCAACATAGCAATTGTGGATTGCATCTTTATCTGTAGCGTGGTGAAGTTGGACATCTCTTCCGCATAGTCCGTGTTCCTTATTACGCTTTCCGCCTGCTTGGTGTTATCATAGCTCACCTTTTGGGCATCAAAGATAGATTGGAGGTTGTTCATAACCGCACCAATCTGAGACCTGAGGGTATCCACCTTTTGCAGTGCTTTGGAAACGATCATCATAGCACGTTCCGCCCCCGCGTTGGTGGACAGGTCTATGCTGTAGAGGTTGGAGAAAGGCGTGGAAGCTCCAGAGGCTATGTCAAAGTTTAAGCCTTCGTTTGCGGATGTGCCGTTATCCGAAACACCATTGTAAGTGAAGTTGAAGGCTTCGTTGGCGGCTATGGCGACCCTTCCCACCTTTACCGCTGCGGAATAGCCGGATGTAACTGTATCGTTAAAGATCTGGGATGCTGTTCCAGCACCTTCTAAAAGCTGACCAAAGTTTATATTTACTGTTAGGGTATTAGTATCCGACGTCCCAGTCGTACTTACACTTGCCTCAATGGCTATGGTTTCACCGTTGTTAGTAAGGAGCTTTAACCTTCCGCCGTCGTTTATGGCGGTTATGGGCGCACCTTCGGTAGCAGCGGCGGAGTTGATCCTGGAAACAAGCTCGTCCAAGCTTATGGTAGTTACGGGTGCTGGACTATTAGTAATACCACTCACACTTGCAAAATTATTAATGGTGAACCGTTTTGACCCATCGCCAATATAGAAGGTCAGGTTTACGGTTGCTGATTTGCTAGCGGTTCCAGCAGCAGCTGTTATGGTAACAGGGTTGTTGTAAGCGCTTGCTGTGCTTGTATTAACCGCCTTTGCCTCTATTCCTATTGCCTTTAGGTCTGCGTCGTTGTTTATATTCCTTGCTAAGGTTGCGGCGTCTACAAGGCGGGCTGTTGCACTGCCCTGATACACCGTCTTGCCGTTTATTGTTACAGAATCTAAATTGTCCAACCTAAAATTGGCTGCACCTGCACCGCCTAAAGCACCTGTTCCACCGAGCAAGCCAGCCAAGGTACCATTGCCCGTGCTGCTTATAGTGTTGTTAGTATAAGTTGCACCCTGACCTTGCACTGTGAAGGCACCGAGGTTTTGAGCCCTCACATCCGATACGGAAACATTTACCACCTGATCCATTCTTGAGCCATAGTGGATGAATTTGCCCGCGAATGTTCCATCAAGGAGTCTCATGCCGTTGTATTCGGTGTCTGTTCCGATCTTTTGGATGGCGTCTGTTAGGTTGGCAACTTCCCTCTGCAGGGATGTCCTTGCGTTGGGGTCGTTGATGTCGTTTGCTGCCCTTACTGCCCTTGAGTAGATACCTCTTAGCCTCTCAAAGATCTGTCCGGATGCATTTTCTGCGATCTTTAGGGCGGATATACCCGTGGCTATGTTTCTGTTGCCCTCTTGCAAACCGGTGGCAACTATTGAAAGCTGGTCTGCTATAAACAGACCTGCGGCGTCGTCGGCCGCCTCCAAAATCCTCATACCAGTAGAGAGCCTGAGCAGAGATTTGCCCATCTCCCTCTGGTTGGTGAGGTAGGCAGTGTGTGTGGATGTCCCCTCGTAGTTAAAGTTCACTCTCATGGCTTACACCTCCTTAAAAGGTTTTCTATCTTTATACATCGGATTTTAGGAAAAATTTTTAAGCTTGATGTTAATCATAGGAGAGGCTAAGACCTACCGCTTACAATATATAGCCAAACTCAAGAAGGAGGGACAGCATGGACTTTAGGCATGTTTTTGTTTGCGTTCAGCAAAGACCACCAGGGCACCCTATGGGTTCCTGCTCAGACCGGCAGGGCAGGGAGGTCTTGCAGAGGTTTATGGAAAAACAGCAGATGGACCCAGAGCTCTTTATGGGCTGTATGATCACACCCACAGGATGTTTGAACGCCTGCGGGGTGGGTCCGGTGGTAGTGGTCTATCCGGATGGAGTTTGGTATGGGGGAGTTAGACCGCAGGATGTGGATGAGATCGTGGAAAAACACCTAAAGGGAGGGGAGGTGGTGGAGAGGTTGGTGGTATCTAAGGGAAAACCGCCAGGTATGTTCTAAATGAAGGGGCTTTAGCCCGCACCGGGCACCCCTTCCTCTTCAAACTCAATCTGGAGCTTTTCTGCTGGCACTATGGTGCTTATGGCGTGCTTATAGACTAAAGTTTGCTGTCTTCCGTCTTCCACAAAAATGGTAAAGGTGTCAAAGGACCTAACCCTGCCTTGAATCCGCACTCCGTTGATTAGAAAAATTGTCACCTTTACCTTTCTCTTCCTTGCGGTGTTCAAAAAAGCCTCCTGCAACCTATAGGACATGGTCCTGCCTCCTGGGGATGTTTTCCATCGTTATTTCCCAAAGCCTTTCAGACAGAGAAATATAATAATCTACCTTTTCCAATTTTTCAACAAGCTCCGTATCAAAGGGAGACATTCCAAAGTAAGCACCCAAGTAGGCACCCACAAGATAACCTACGGCGTCCGTATCTCCACCAAACTTCCCATAAGAATTCACCGCCTCAAAGAATGCCCTCTGGGGGTTCTCTATGTTCCTAAGGAAAATGAAAAGGGACAAAGGGAAAGCTTCCAAGGCGTGGGAAGAGTTTCCGAGCTGGAATATTGCTTCCTCTAAACCGCTCCCTTCTTCCAAAAGCCCTTGGACCTTTTTTATAGCCCTTTTGTTTGCGTCACACTTGGCAAATTCCTGCAATTGAGATAAAAGCTCAAGCCTTTCTGAATGTTCTTCCAAGTTCCATCCTCCACCCACCAAATGGGAAATAAGGGCAGAGAGCATGCCAGAGACATCATAAACCTCTTTGCTCCTGTGGGTTATTAAGCCCACAAGCCTTCCGCCCTCCGCAGAAAGGTAAGGGTCGTAAAAGTGAAACAGTCCCACCACCACACCTCTTAGGGCACCCTCTACGGAGGAGGAGTAAAAGCCAGCAGATTCTAAGCTAACACCGGAGGATAAAAGGTCTATGGCGGTCAAAAGGGTAGGGTCTGGGTAGCGATGGCTCTTTTCGTCTTTGCGCCACCTGAGGAGCTTCTCAAAAAAGCGATAGGGGTCTATGGACTTTCTTTCCAAGATGCTCTCCAGCAAAAGGATGCTTATGGTAGTTTCGTCGGATACCTCCCATGGCTCAAAACCGAAGGCGGGGCTTTTAGGATGGGGTTCCACAAAACCCTCCACCGGACCACCGTAAAAGCTACGAACCTCCTCCTCCGTTAGGTCCTCCACACACTTACCTATGGCGTCCCCAAGGGCGGAGCCCACGATCACCGCAATGAACTTGTCCTCCATCAGTAGAGCCTACCCATTTTTCTGAGGCTGTTTAAAAAATCCCTCATCGGAACGCACCCAGCGGATAAAGGAGCTAACCTGATGAGTTTTTGCTTGCCTTCCCTCTTTAGTTCAAGCTTGAACTGTAAGCTAACGAACATCAAGCTTAGATTTTAGTCTTAAAACTCTTCTGTGTCAATGGGTTTATATTTTTAGAACACCCTCCACAAAGCTCTTGACAAGCTCTGGTCTTTTCCTCCAGTCGGGCTTTACCCTAACAAAGAGCTCCAAATAGACCTTCCTGCCCGTTATCAGCTCCAACTCTTCCCTTGCCATCTTTCCGATGGACTTTAGCCTTTGTCCATCCTTGCCTATGATTATGGGCTTGTAGTTTTCTCTATCCACTATTATGTCTGCCTTTATGACCAGAACCCTTGGGTCGTGCCTTCCGTCGGTGATCTCATTGACCATCACCGCCACCCCTTGGGGGATCTCTTGATGGACTTTTAGCAGAACCTTTTCCCTGATCACCTCCGCCACCAAGAGCCTAAAGGGAAGGTCTGTTATCATCTCCTCCGGAAAGAGGGGCTCACCCTCCGGTAGGTAGTTAAGGATCACCGTCAAAAGCCTGTCTATGTTAAACCCCTTCTGGGCACTTATGGGGACGATCTCCTTAAACTCGGGATGCTTTTTTGAGAACTCCTCCACAAAGGGCAGGAGGTTTTCCAAGGGACCTATTCTATCCACCTTGTTTATTACCAAGATCACAGGCTTTTCCCCTGCGTAGGGCTTTACATAGGTCTCAAAGACTATTTCGTCATCATCCCTCCAGCCATCCTCCGCGTCTATCATAAAAAGGATCAGGTCTGCATCCTGCAAAGATGCACCTGCAACGCCAACCATAGCCTCCCCCAAGGCATCCCTTGGCTTATATATACCGGGCGTATCTAAGAATACGATCTGGGCTTGGTTTGGGATGTTTTTTACACCCAAGACCCTTATCCGAGTGGTGCCGGGCTTTGGGGAAACTATGGACAGCTTGGTGCCAATTAGGTTGTTCAAAAGGGTGGATTTGCCCACGTTGGGCTTTCCAACTATGGCTACATACCCAACCTTCATATTCTCTCTGCGATAGCTTTGGCAAAGTCCATGGTGGCTAATGCCTTTGCGTCTATGCCTATCTTTTTAAAGCCGTTGGCTATGTCTGGACTTCCGAGCCTGTCTTCTATTGCCCTCTTTGCTGCATCGTATATAAGCTGGGCTGCCTCCTTCCAACCCAAGTACTCCAACATCATGGCGCCGGAGAGTGTCAAGGAAAGTGGGTTTGCTATACCCTCGCCCGCAATATCGTATGCGGTTCCGTGGGTGCTTTCGAAGAGGGCATAGCCATCGCCTATGTTTCCGCTCGGCACAAAGCCCGGACCCCCCACCAGTGCGGAAGCCAAGTCCGATATGTAATCTCCGTTTAGGTTTTGGGTGATGATCACATCGTAGGCTTCGGGCTTTAGGACCAACTGCATAAGCATCTGGTCTGTGATGACCTTTACCATTAGCACCTGCCCTTCCTTTGGTTCTCCCTCTGTGATTACCTTTCCTTCAAACTCTGGCTCCTTTGCCACCTCAAAAGCCCAGTTCATAAAGGCTCCCTCCGTTGCTTTCATTATGTTTCCCTTTCCCACAACTGCAACCACCCTTTTGTTGTTTTCTAAAGCATACCTGAGGGCTTTTCTTACATGTCTTTTGGTCTTCCACTCGCTCATAGGCTTGACGGTGATCCCACAATCCTCAGGAAGGGCATACTCGGAGACGCCCATTTCCTCCATCAAGAATTTTCTTACCCTTTGAGTTTTTTCGTCCCTTGGCATAAACTCTATTGCCATATACACATCGTCAGAGTTTTCCCTGAAGACTGCCACATTTACCCTCTCGGGGTTTGGTATAGGAGAGGGCTGTCCAAGCCAATAGACGGGTCTTATGGCAGAGTAGAAATCCATAGACTGCCTGAGGATTGCGTTTAAAGATTTCCCTCCCTTACCCACAGGGGTGCCAAGGGGTCCCTTTATGGCTACTATGGCTTCTTTTAAAACCTCCAAGGTCTCCTTTGGCATCCTCTCGCCGGTTTTTTCCTCCGCCTTGTCTCCCGCCAAAAGCTCCACCCAGTATATAGCCCTTGAACCACCGTAAGCCTTCTCCACCGCCTTATTTACCACCATGATCATGGCGGGGGTAATTTCTGGACCTATTCCGTCCCCCTCTATGTAGGGAATTATAGGGTTGTTTGGCACCTGTAGGCTCTTGTCTTCTCTAAGCTTTATAAACTGTCCCTCCTGCGGAATTACCGCCCTGCCTGACCAAGCAAAAACCCTTTCCATTCAAAACCTCCTTATTTAGAATTATAATTAACCCTAAGGAGGAAAAAACCATGGAGGTTATAATCCTGCTGATAGTGCCCTTATACCTTTTGGCTGTTAGTGCCTTTAATAGCAAGGATAAAGCTTTAAAAGCAGAAGAAAGCCAAAAGGAACAGAAAGTAATCGTTCTGAAAGAGGAGGATGTGAAGGAACAGAAAGTGATAGTTCTAAAAGAGGAGGATGTGAGGGAAAGAGAAGTTCCCAAAGAACCAGTCAAGGCGGAAACTCCTTCCGAAAAGCCCGTGCAAATGCCCACCACCATAGCCAAACTGCCGGAAAGCACGGAAAGGCTACCCTTCAAATACAGGGTGAATGTGATAGAGGGAACTGTCAATCACTATGTTTCCGTGGAGGTGATCCCAAGGGAAGGTAGGTCTATGGTGGAGATAAGGCAGAGGGTGGAAAAGCTCAGCCTTATGAGTGAATTCGTGAAGGTGAAGGCATACTTTTCTACCAAGCCTGAAATATACCAAGAGTTCAGCATACCTCCCGCCGATTACAGAAACAACACAGCCATAATAAGACTTTCCATTGAAAAGGGTTATGAACTATACAAAGTTCAATACTCCGTGAAGGGTCCCTTTAAAGAACCAGAGGTCATACACCTAAGGTAAATACAAACCCATTGACACACAAAGGTTTTAAGATTAAAATCTAACCCTGATGTTTGTTAGCCTTCAGTTCAAGCTTGAACTGAAAAAAGAAGACAAAGAAAAACTCATACAGCTGATGCGTAAGCAATCCTCCGCCATCCGAATGGCATATAACATGCTGAAGGAGTTAGAAAAAGAGAAAACAAAAAACCCACACGCCCAAATATACCACAGACTAAGACAGCTGTTTCCTGAGTTGCCGACCAAATACATCGACTCAGCCATCTACAAAGCTAAGCAGTATCCCACGGATAAACCAGTGGTATTTGGAGGCAAAAGACTTTTTGAAAAGCTTTGCAAAAATCACCTTACAAGGAAAGCAAGGGAAAAACTTAAAAAACAATGGAGAGAATTAAGACAGGGAACATTGATCAGCATAGGTTCAAGACATGAAGCAGTAAAGGGCAATCTACTCCTCAGGTTTATGGAACTGGATGGAAAACTACATCTAAGAATTACCACAGGGAAAAGAGAGTTTGTCTATGCTAAGGTTTTAAGAGAACCCAGCAACAGCAAAGACAAATGGCTCACCTTTATAGCTATGCTTTTAGAAAGCTGGCAAACTCAAAATTACTTTGCCTATACCGTGGAATTAAAACTAAGAAATGGAGAAGTTTATGGAAGTGTATCCTTTGAAATTCCAACGCCTGAAGTTAGATGCACCAAAGAGAATGGAGTAATAGCCATAGACACAAACGCATCACCCATCCACTTAGCTGTAGCAGAGGTATCAAAGACTGGAGAACTACTAAGCTATCAGACTATTAGCCTTCATAATCTTTTGGGGCTTTCTCAAAACAGCAAAGACAATCAAGAGTGGATATTAGCCCATCAGCTACTGGATTTAGCCATTCAGAAAGGTAAAGCCATAGCCATAGAGAATTTGAAAAAGCTTAAGAGGGGAAGGAGAGGAGATGGCAAGGTTAAACTGAGAAAAATACTCCACCAATGGAACGCCAAAAGGTTCTTGCAAAAGCTAAAGAGGGTTGCGATGTTAAAGGGAGTGGAAGTGATAGAGGTAAATCCCGCCTACACATCAATCATGGGTATGCTAAAGTATGCACCGCAGTTAAGCATAGATAAAGATGTAGCTGGTGCTTATGTGATAGGCAGAAGGGCATTGGGATTTAAGGAAGACATGCCTGAGAATTACGAGAAGCTTTTGAAAGACAAAGCGTATCTGGAGTTTGCCTTAAAGAGGTATGAAGAGAGAGAAAAGGAACTTAAAGAACTTTTAGAGAAGGAAAGCAACGAATACAAGAGAAACGCACTAAAAAGCGAACTAAGGAGTGTAGAGAATGCAAGGAAGCTTTTAGCTAATTTCCTACAAAGCCTTCAGGGTGAGCCAAGCGGATGTGAGGGAGCCTATGGAAGGAATCCCAAGCAGGGAGAGACTAAAAAGGTCTCTCAGGTAGTTTGGCAAGTTCTGAAGGTAGCCCTCCTCTTCCCTATTCTTGGAAAGGTTTTGCCAAGGGACCTTTCCCCTCTGAAGCCAGTATTGGTGGAAGGGGTGTGGGATAGGGTGAGGAGTAGGTTAGTCCCTTTAGAGGCTGGGGGGACGGTCCCGATGAGGGATTTTTTAGAACAGCCTCCCTAAGGTAGGTGTTATATTTATAAAGCATGGATGCTTTGAACAGACTTAAAATCTTTGGTGTAGCCTTATTTACCTTTGCCCTTGGCTTTATAGTGGGCTTTGCCTCTCAGGGTAAGCAGTCGGAGGACGAATACAAATACCTGAGAATATTCACCGATGCCCTCCGAATCGTAAAGGAAAACTATGTGGAACAGGTAAGTATGAAGGACCTCATATACGGTGCCTTGAACGGAATGACCAAATCCTTGGACCCCTTCTCCAGCTTTTTCACCCCCAAGCAGTATGAGAGCTTTAGGCAGGAAACGGAGGGCGAGTTTGGTGGTGTGGGCATTGAGATCGGTATGGAAAAGGGAAGACCTGTTGTAATATCACCCATTGAGGGAACGCCCGCCTTCAGGGCAGGCATAAAGGCTGGGGATGTGATCCTTGAGGTCAACGGCGAGGACACCTCCAACATGAGCCTTATAGATGTGGTGCAAAGGATAAGGGGAAAGGTGGGCACAAAGGTTCAGCTAACCATATACAGGAAGGGAATGGAAAAGCCCATGAAGATAGAACTTGAGAGGGCTCTTATAAAGATTGAGAGCGTGAAATGGACCACCTTGGGAGATGTGGGGTACATAAAGCTCTCCCAGTTTAATGAGAACGTTAGCGTTCAGGTGGAAAGAGCCCTTAAAGAACTTGCCTCCCAAAAGGTTAAAGGTGTTATCCTTGACCTGAGGAACGACCCGGGAGGGCTCCTCAGCGAGGCGGTCAACGTGGCAGACCTTTTCCTTCCTGAGGGTAGGTTGGTGGTTTATACAAGAAGCAGGAACGGAGAAACTCAAAAATATTTTGCCAGAAGAAAGCCTGTGGTGCCCGATGAGTTTCCCGTGATAGTTCTCATAAACAAGGGTTCTGCCAGTGCCTCCGAGATCGTGGCGGGTGCCCTGCAAGATTACAAGAGGGCGGTCATATTGGGTGAAAAGTCCTTTGGCAAGGCGTCCGTTCAAAACATAATACCCTTAGAGGACGGCTCCGCCCTGAAGCTAACAGTAGCGCACTACTACACACCTTTGGGTAGGCTCATCCACAATAAGGGCATAGTTCCAGATGTTCAGGTAGCAATGGACGAAAACCAGGAAGAGGCACTCCAAGAAGCCATAAGGCAGAAAAGATTGGAGGGCAAGAATGGGTTGATACTCCTTCCCGAGAAGGATCCCCAACTGAGCAAGGCAATAGAGCTCATAAGGTCCGGGCAGGCTCTCAAAAGGGTAGCAAACCTATGATCACCTTGGCGGTGGAAACCTCCTGCGACGAGACTGCACTGGCTATCTACTCGGATAAGGAGGGTGTTATAGGGGAGGTTCTGCTCTCTCAGGCAAAGGTGCACGAGCAGTTCGGTGGAGTGGTCCCAGAGCTCTCCGCAAGAGAGCATACCAAGAACCTTTTGCCCTTGCTTAAGGTTCTTTTAAACAGGACGGGCTTTGACCTAAGGAGTGTAGATTTCATATCCTTTACCCTCACCCCTGGGCTGATCCTGTCCTTGGTGGTGGGTGTGTCCTTTGCCAAGTCTTTGGCATATACCCTGAAAAAGCCCTTAGTCCCCGTCCATCACTTGGAGGGGCACATCTACTCTGTCTTTGTGGAAAGACCCATCGAGGAGCCCTTTTTGGCTTTGGTGGTTTCTGGGGGGCACACGGACCTTTACTTGGTGGAGGGCTTTGGCAGATACAGGTTTTTGGGTGGCACCTTGGACGACGCAGTGGGCGAAAGTTATGACAAGGTTGCAAGGCTCATGGGACTTGGATACCCGGGAGGTCCCATAATTGACCGTCTGGCAAGGCAGGGAGAGCCCCATTATCCCCTGCCAAGACCGATGATTGATGATCTTAGTCTGAACATGTCCTTCAGTGGGCTAAAGACTGCAGTCCGAAAGGTCGTAGAGGGTGGGAACTACTCCAAAGAGGACCTTTCCGCATCCTTTCAACGGGCGGTGTTGGACGTTTTAGAGGCAAAGCTTTTAAGGGCAGTGGAACTCACGGGTGTAAGGAGGGTTGCTGTGGTAGGGGGCGTCTCTGCTAACAGCGAGCTCAGAGAAAGATTTCAAAAACTCACAGAAAAGGGAATAATCTCCGCATACATACCCCATCCGAGGCTATCCACCGATAACGCGGTGATGATCGCCTACGCGGGCATTGAGAGGTTCAAAAGGGGCATTACCGCCCCAGAGGACATAAACCCAGAGCCCAACGTCCCCTTAGAAACCTTTGGGAGGTATTGGTCGTGAACGCAAAGGAACTTATAAAGGAAAAGGCGGGCTATATACTTTCTAACCTACTTTCCCAGGGTGGGGAGTATGGAGAGGTTTTCTATGAGAGGTCCCGCACCTGTCGGATGCACTTAGAAGACAACAAGATTGACAAGGTTCAGTGGGGAGAAGAGGAGGGCGTTGGCATAAGGCTAATAAAGGAAGGGAAAACCTATTACGGCTACACCACGGAGATCACCTACGAAAACCTTTTGGAGATTGCAAAGACATTGGCAAGGGGGCAGGGGCATGGACCTGTAGCCATAGGCAAGAGGCACATAAAGGGCTGGACTTTAACTTTGATAGACCCGGATGAAATGAGCCTGAGCTACAGGGCGGAGCTCTTGCACAGGGCTAACAAGAAGGCAAGGGGCTACGGAGATAAGATCAAGCAGGTGCTCGCAGTCCTTATGGACAAAACCCGGGACATAATGGTCATAAACTCCCTTGGTGAACGGGCGGAGGACTTACAAAAGAGGGTGGTCTTTTTTGTGGAGGTGGTGGCAAGTGATGGAAGCACTCTACAGAGGGGTTATGAGTCTGTGGGCGGCACAAAGGGCTTTGAACTTTTTGAGGAAATACCACCAGAGCTGGTGGCGGAAAAGTCCGCCAAGAGGGCGCTTTTGATGCTCTCCGCAAAACCTGCCCCTGCGGGGCAATTTACCGTGGTGCTCTCTGGAGAAGCGGGTGGAACCATGATCCACGAGGCAGTTGGACACGGCTTTGAGGCAGACCTGGTGCAAAAGGGGCTCTCTGTGTATAAGGGAAAGTTAGGGCAGAAGGTCGCAAGTGAGCTGATCACAGTAATAGACGATGGCTCTATTGTAGGAAAGAACGGACACTTTGTGGTTGATGACGAAGGAGTGCCCTCCCAAAGGACAGTTCTTATAGACAAGGGCTACTTGGTGGGATATATGTATGATCGGCTAAGCGCCATGAGGGAGGGTAAAAGCTCCACAGGAAACGGCAGGAGGCAAAGCTACGCCCACATACCCATGGTGCGTATGACCAACACCTACATAGATGCCGGTAAGGATAACCCGGAGGATATAATAAGGGATACAAAAAAGGGTGTTTTTGTGGTTAAAATGGGTGGAGGAGAGGTGAATACGGTGACTGGAGACTTTGTCTTTGAGATCATGGAGGGGTATATGATAGAGAACGGAGAGATCACCTATCCCATAAGGTCTGCTACCTTGATCGGCAACGGTCCAAAGGTTCTTCAGGATGTGGACGGAGTGGGATGGGACCTGGGTTGGAGCATCGGCACCTGCGGTAAAGACGGACAGGGGGTGCCCGTCTCAGACGCCCAACCTACCATAAGGGTCAAGTCTTTAACCTTAGGCGGAACGGAGGTTTGAAATGAAGGGCATCCTTGACCTTATACCCTTTATAATCTTTCTGGGCATTGTCCTCTTTTCCATCTTTGGGGGAGAGGCTTTAAAAACTTTGGGAGGTTTAGTCATGGGTTTTTCACCACTCATAGTAATAGCCATACTGGTGGTTATCTTTTTGGCTACTGCCCTGAAGATCGTGCCCGAGTATCAGAGGGCGGTTATATTCCGTTTGGGAAGGGTGATAGGTGCCAAGGGACCTGGTCTCTTTATACTGGTTCCCATAATAGACCGAATGATAAGGGTGGACCTTCGGACTGTCACCTTGGATGTGCCCACCCAGGACATCATCACAAGGGACAATGTGTCTGTTAGCGTGGATGCGGTGGTTTATTTTAGGGTAGTGGACCCGGTAAGGGCAATAGTGGATGTGGAAAGTTATCAGTATGCCACCTCCCAGATAGCCCAAACTACCCTCAGGAGCGTCTGCGGTTCGGTGGAGCTGGATGAACTTCTCTCGGAGAGGGAAAGGCTAAACTTACAGCTTCAGGAGATCATAGACAGGCAAACGGACCCCTGGGGTGTAAAGGTTGTGGCGGTGGAGCTCAAAAGGATTGACCTTCCGGAGGAGCTAAGGCGTGCCATGGCAAGGCAGGCGGAGGCAGAAAGGGAAAGGAGGGCAAAGATCATAACCGCAGAGGCAGAATACCAAGCGGCACAGAAGTTGGCAGACGCAGCCCAGATCCTTGCGTCCCAGCCCTTAGCCCTCCAGCTTAGATATTTAGAAACCATACAGAATGTGGTCTCAAAACCCGGAAACACGGTTCTTATACCTCTGCCCATAGAGATGCTCTCCTATTTTGCCAAGGATGGTTCAAAGATACAGGGTCAAGGTCAATAGGGCGGGCATCTTTTTTACGGGGGTGACCATATTCCTTGGTGTATCCGCGGTAAATACCTCAAACAATCTGCTCTATTTGGTGGTCTCCTTTTTGCTCTCTTTTATGCTACTCTCGGGCATGCTCTCCCTTTACAACCTAAAGGGTTTAAGCCTTGAGCTTGTCCCACCCAAGGAGGTTTTTGCTCAAAGGGCTGAGAACTTTAGGCTCATCCTAAAAAATCAAAAGAGATTTCCCTCCTTTACCCTTTTGGTGGAGGCTCAGGGCTCAAGGGCTTTCTTCCCCATCCTGAAAAAGGAGGAGGTAGGTTCTATAACCTTAAAGTTTCCGAGGAGGGGCTACTATGACAAGCTATCCGTTAGGGTTTCCTCCTCCTTTCCCGTAGGACTCTTTGAGAGGTTCTTCTACATGGATGTTCCCGTAAACTTGGTGGTCTATCCTTACCCTATGGCTGTTTCAAGGAGTATAAGGGTGGAGGGTTTGCAGAGGGGAGAATGGCTAACCGTTGGAAGAAGAAAAGGTTATGAGCATCTTCATTCCGTCAGGGAGTATATGGGAGAACCCGTAAAGCTCATTCACTGGAAGTTGTCCGCAAAGGTTGGAAAGCTCTATGTTAAGGACTTTTTGGCGGAGGAGAGCCCGCCGGTGGTTCTGAGCTTGGATATGGTGGAGGGCACTATAGAGGATAAGCTTTCAAAGTTAGCCTATCTGGTCTTGGAGTATTCAAGAAAGGGCACACCGGTAGGCTTGAGGCTGGATGGCACTTACCTTGAGCCCGCCGTTGGTGAAGAGCACAAGAGAAAAATGCTCAGAGAGTTAGCCCTCTTCGGTGATAGCCCTAGGGTAAGAGCCTAATACCTTTACCATCTGGGTTCTATCCCTTAGCATCTCAAGGGCTAACCTCACATTCTCGTCCTCAATGTGTCCCTCCAGGTCCGCAAAAAAGACATAATCCCAAGCCTTTTTCCTTGATGGTCTTGATTCAATCTTTGTAAGATTTATCCCGTATCTGTAAAAACTTTCCAAAGCTTTATAAAGGGCTCCTGCCTCATCCCTGACCGCAAAGAGAAGGCTGGTCTTATCTTTGCCCGTTCTCTTCATGTCCCTTTTGCCAAGCACCAAAAAGCGCGTGTAGTTGTTGAGGCTATCTTGGATATTCTCCGCCAGTATGTTCAGGTGATAGGTATAAGACGCAACCTCGCTGGCTATTGCGGCGCTTCCTTCCTTTTCCAAAACGATCTCGCAAGCCCTTGCGGTGCTGTCGGTCTCTATTAGCTTGGCATGAGGTAGGTTCTTTTCAAGCCAGTTTCTGCACTGGGCAAGTGCCTGCCTATGGGAATAGACCTCCTTTATCTCTTCCAAGCCCCTGCCAGTTGAAAGAAGGTGCAGTTTTATGGGTATTACCACCTCCCCCACGATCTTGACGCTAAATTCTAAGAACATGTCCAAGGTGTAATTGACCACTCCCTCCGTGGTGTTTTCCACTGGAACCACGCCGTAATCTGCCCTTTCCGTTTCAACCTCTATAAAAACATCCCTTATGGTGGGGGCGGGCACATAATAGGCAGAAAGTCCAAAGTGTTCCAAGCTTGCTTGATGGGTAAAGGTTGCCTTTGGTCCAAGGTATGCCACCCTTAGCTTTTTTTCCAAAGAAAGGCACGCGGACATAATCTCCCTAAAGACATGCTTTACCGCCTCTGAAGGAAATTCTTCTCCATAGAGTTCTTTGTTCAGTTTCACCAGCCTATCTACAACTTCCCTTTCCCTCTCCGGCGAGTGGATCTCCAAGTTGAGCTGTTTTTTTATTTCCCCGATGGACTTGGCAAGCTTCGCCCTTCTATTGAGTAGCTTGAGGATCTCTTCATCTATAACATCAATTTCAGCCCTGAGCCTTTTTATCTCTTCCATAGGAAGGAAAGATACTTAGGCTTGCTCTTTAGGTCCTCCAGCAGAAGGTGGTTTTCTCTGCTTTTTTGTCTCCAGTGCTTTCGCCTCTTCCTATAAATTTCCCTTAGATATTCCTTTAGTTTTAGGCTCGGATATTTGCCCTTAGCAACCTTGTGCAAATGCCACCACCACTTTTCTATGGGCTGGCTTTCATCGTCCTCCAAGGGCTCATCGCTGGATTCCATGAGCTCTATGAACCTGTGTACGTTTTGAAATAGCTTTCTGTCTGCCTTGATCACGTATGGGCTTTCTTCCAAACCTTCCTGATGGATCCTCTCCCTCAGGGAAATTATAAAGTTGGGATAGCCCACTCCATAGTTCAGAAGCATTTCTAACTCTGCGAAGTAGATGTAATCAATCTCTAAGCTTACCATTAGAGATAATTATAAAACACTCTCTCCGCCATGTAGGAGCTCCTAACATTGGGACCACTAAAGACATGGCTAAAGCCCAGGCTGAGGGCAATCTCTTTTAACTTTTCAAACTCCTCTTGGGTGTAAAGCTTAATCACAAGGTGGTGCCTTTTAGAAGGTTGGTAATACTGCCCAATGGTTAGCACATCACACCCCACCCTTCTTAAATCCTTCATAACTTCCACGACCTCTTCCTCCTTTTCTCCAAAGCCCAGGATGAGGGCGGACTTGGTTATAATGTTTGGATTGTATTCCTTTGACCTTTTTAAAAGCCTTAAACTCCTTTGGTAATCCGCACCCTTTCTGACCCTATGATATAGCCTTGGTACCGTTTCTAAGTTGTGGGCTAACACATCGGGCTTCGCCAAGAGGACGGTTTTTAGGGCTTGGTGAGAACCACCAAAATCGGGCACAAGCACCTCCACCTTGATGTTTTGAAGGTTATCTTTTAAGACCCTTATGCATTTGGCAAACTGTCCCGCCCCACCGTCCTCCAGGTCATCCCTGGTGGGAGAGGTTATCACCACATACCTGAGGTTTAAAGTTTTAACCGCTCCCAAGAGGCGGTAGGGCTCCTCTGGGTCCAAGGGCTCCGGATTTCCCCTCTTTAAGTTGCAAAAACTGCAAGCCCTTGTGCATTGATTTCCAAGGATCATAAAGGTGGCAGTGCCGGAGCCAAAGCATTGGGAAATGTTTGGACATCGGGATTCTTCGCAGACGGTATGGAGGCTTGCCCTTCTTAAAAGAGCCTTCAGTGAGTGGGTTCTGCCCAAAACTAAAAGAGGCTTAGCCATTAGGACAATATTATCACGGGTTATAATTATTGTGTAGCTTGCTCATGGATTATTGGAAAGGTATCATACACCACTATAGGGAATACCTGCCGGTGGGCGAAAACACTCCAGTTATCACCCTCTATGAGGGAAACACTCCTCTGGTGCACGCCCAAAACTTGGCAAGGGAGGTCGGCTTTAAGGGGGAGATATTCTTAAAGTACGAGGGGCTAAACCCTACGGGTTCCTTTAAGGACAGGGGCATGACCTTGGCTATTTCCAAGGCGGTGGAGGCTGGAAAGAGGGCGGTTATATGCGCATCTACGGGGAACACCTCCGCTTCTGCTGCTGCGTATGCTGCAAAAGCTGGGCTTAAGGCTTATGTGCTGTTGCCAAAGGGTGCGGTAGCATTGGGAAAGCTCTCTCAGGCGGTGATCTATGGGGCACAGGTGATCGCTATTCAGGGGACCTTTGACGACGCCTTGGAGATCGTCCGAAAGCTTGGGGAAATTTTGCCGGTGGAGGTGGTAAATTCTGTAAATCCTTACCGTATTGAGGGGCAAAAGACAGGTGCCTTTGAGGTCTGCGATGCCCTTGGCTTTGCACCCGATTATCACTTTATACCCGTTGGCAACGCGGGCAACATCACCGCCTACTGGAAGGGCTACAAGGAGTATTACCAAAGGGGAAAGATTGAAAAACTGCCCAAGATGATGGGCTGGCAAGCGGAGGGTGCTGCGCCCATAGTGAAGGGCTATCCTATAAAAAACCCACAAACCATAGCCACCGCCATAAAGATCGGAAATCCCTACAGCTGGCAATCTGCACTGCAGGCTTCAAGGGAATCAGGAGGGCTCATTGATGCGGTTAGTGATGATGAAATACTCTACGCCTACAAGTTGGTAGCTTCAAAGGAGGGGATCTTCTGCGAGCCTGCCTCCGCCGCATCGGTAGCGGGGTTAATAAAGCTCTGCAGGGAAGGGTTCTTTAAAGGGGGTGAGGTGGTGGTATGCACCCTGACGGGTAACGGGCTAAAGGACCCAGACACTGCCATGAAGGTATGCCAACAGCCCATAAGCTTACCACCAGTTTTGGAGGAGGTGTTAAAGCTCATAGAACTCTAATATACCGACTGGTCGGTCGGTTATAATAGCCCTATGTATAAATTCTTCATAGGCAGACCCGTCACCTCCTGGATGTTTATGATCTCTTTTATCCTCTTGGGTCTGTATTCACTGCGAAATATTCCCATAGACAGACTGCCCGATGTGGATTTTCCTACAGTTTCAATAGTAACCACCTACCCGGGGGCAAACCCAAGCGTGGTGGATGTGAACGTAACGAGGGTAATAGAGGACCAAATATCCACCATAAGCGGTATAGAAGCCATAACTTCTCAGAGTTTTTCTGGCACATCCCGGATCACCATCTCCTTTTCCCTTGAGAAGGACATAGAAGTGGCAGCGCAGGAGGTTAGGGATGCGGTTCAAAGGGCTATGAGAAGGCTCCCGGAGGGTGTGGACCCGCCCGTGGTCAGAAAGGTGGATACCTCCTTGGCACCCATAATGGCAATTCTGCTTCATTCAAAGACTGCAGACTATCAGACCTTAGCCTACTGGGCAGACAAGGTCATAAAAAGGGACTTTGAGCGGATAGATGGCGTAGGACAGGTGGATTTGGGAGGGTTCAGGGATAATGTAATGTGGGTTAGGATAGACCCACAAAAATTATACTCAAGGAACCTCTCCATCCAGGAGGTCATAGAAGCCATTGCCAAGAACCATCTGGAAGCACCCACAGGTGCTATTTACGGCAAAGAGAGGGAATACATAATCAGGTTATATGGCAAGGCAAAGGATGCAAAGGAGCTGGAGGAGGTCGCCATCACTCCAAACTTGAAGCTTAGGGATGTGGGTTATGCGGAGTTTGGGGAGGACGAGAAGAGGGGAATGGCAAGGTTCATGGGAGAGCAGGCGGTTGCCCTTATCATATACAAGCAGTCAAAAACCAACACAGTTGCAACCGCAGACAGGATCAAACAGAGAATGGAAGAGTGGAACAGACAACTTCCCCCCGGCATGCGTATGGACATCACCTTTGATTCAAGCGTCTTCGTAAAAGACAGTGTTAGGGCAGCCATAGAGGAGATAATCATAGGAAGCCTTTTAACTGCGGTTGTGGTCTATTTCTTCCTCGGAAGCTTAAGGCTAACCCTTGTGCCCATATTCGCCATACCAATAACCCTTCTGGGAACGGTCTTTTTCCTATACCAAACGGGGCAGTCTTTGAACACCTTTACATTGCTTGCCCTTGCGGTGGCTGTTGGCATAGTCATAGACGACGCCATAGTGGTGTTAGAGAGCATATACAGAAGGAGAAGGGAGGAAGACCTGTCGCCTATGGAGTCCGCAATAAAGGGGACCCGTGTGGTGGTATTTGCCCTCCTTGCATCCACCGCCTCTTTAGTGATCGTGTTCATTCCCATAGTGTTTCTGAAGGGTGTGGTGGGCAAACTCTTTGGGAGCTTTGCTTTAACCTTGATCGTAGCAATAGCCCTCTCTTACTTGGTAGCCATAAGCTTTACCCCTATGGCTGTTGCCCGTCTGGTGGATAAGGTAGGGGAGGAAAACCCATTTACAAAGGCTTACGCCCGCTTTGAGGCTTTCTTTGACAAGCTTTTAAGGTGGTCCTTGGAGCACAAGCTGGTGGTGGTGGGTCTTTCTCTTGTAAGCGTGTTAATTGGCTTTCAGCTTTTGAAGGCGGTAAAAAAGGAGTTCTTCCCTCTGGTGGATGAAGGGAGGTTTTTGGTAAGGTTTGAAACGCCCGTAGGTTCCTCCTTTGAATATACGGAGCAAAAAACCAAAGAGGTAGAAGAAGTCATCAGGAAAAATCCTTATGTGGATCGTTTTGGCTTGGCTATGGGGCAGGGGGTGGCGGGCAGACCTACCGTCAATGGGGGTTTAGCCTTTGTCTATTTGGTGGATAGGAGTAAAAGACCCCACCAGAGGGAAGTGATGGAGATGATGAGGAGGGAGCTGGGAAAGATAAAGGACATCAGGGTAAGCGTGGAGTCTGCGGGCATTGTGGGTCCGGCGGGCGGTAGGCAGGTGGACCTGCAGTATGTAATAAAGGGTCCAGACATAGAGGAACTTCAAAGAATTTCTGAAAGATTAATAGCAGAGTTCAGAGGAAGACCAGGCTACAGGGACATAGACACAGACCTGAGGTTAAACGAACCCCAAGTGCATGTGAAGGTAAAGAGGGAAAAACTGGCAGACCTTGGGCTAAGCGTGGAGCAGGTTTCCAACACCCTTAAAGTGCTCTTTGGTAAATTCCATCTGGGCACCTACGAGCTCGGTTCCGAGAGCTACGATCTTTATGTAAAGGCGATCCCCGAGTTTGTGCAGAGCACAGAAAACCTAAAAAAGGTCTATTTGAAGAACTTTAGGGGCGAGTTGGTGCCCTTAACGGAGGTGGTAGAGGTGCAAGAAACCACCGGCTATCAGGTGTTAAACAGATACAACAGGCAGTATTCTTTTTCCTTTTTTGCCAACCTTTCTGGTGAAAAGTCTTTGGCGGATGCGGTGGCGGAGCTTGAAGGATGGCTCAGGGCTAACCTTCCCCCCGGTTATACTTTTGAGGCAACCGGTCAGGCAAAGGAGTTTGCCCGTTCCTTCCAAGGGCTTGGCTTTGCCCTCATCTTTGCTCTGGTGGGCGTATACATGGTTTTGGCATCCCTCTTTGAGAGCTACAGGCATCCCTTTACGGTGCTCGTGATGGTGCCCTTGGCGGTTATGGGTGCCTTTGGTCTTTTGATACTTACAAATACCTCTTTGAGCGTTCCCTCCTACTTTGGCGTAATACTTTTGGTTGGGATCATAGTCAGGGACGCGGTGCTGTTCATTGAGAGAATAATCCAACTTAGGAAGGAGGGATTCCAAACAAGGGAAGCCATCCTTCAGGCAAGAAGGGAAAGGCTAAGACCTATTCTGATGACCACCATAACCATAGTTTCCGCACTGTTGCCCGTGGCTTTGGGGCTTACCGCCGGTGCAGAGCTGAGAAAACCCTTAGCACTGGTGGTCATAGGTGGCATCTTTACCGGTCTTCCACTCAGTCTGTTCCTACTGCCCGTTCTTTACGAGACCTTTGACAAGTTAAAGCTAAGAAAGAAAGAAAGCCTTTAGATACTTTTCCCGATCCTTCATTTTTCTTGCAAGCTCCATCACCTCTTTGCTTGCCCCCTTTGGTAGGTTGTGTTTTTCCAGCCACCTTAAAAACTCAACCCTTGCTTTCATGCTGGCACAGGCAACTTCCACCTTTTCCTCCGCTTTGTGTTCAAAGGATACCAAACTGCCAAAGGGGTTTCGGTGAGAGTAAGCATCCACCGTTATCTTGGCAGAGGGCTCCTTGGAGAGGATCTCTTCTATCAGCTCCCTGTATGCCCAATCTAAAATCCTGTTTAGGTTTTTTCCCTCCCTGTGGAGGCGGTTTAGCTCCAAAGGTTCCAAAACCTTGCAGTAAAACTCTACAGAGCTTTCCAACATGGGAAGTTTTTTGAAAAGCTCCCTGTCTTGGACCTTTTTTGAGTCCTTTGGTGCCAACTCAAGGACTTTGTGAAAGTTCTCCGGTCTAATTAGGGCACAACAGACCACCAGGGGACCAAAAACATCTCCCTTGCCCGCCTCGTCGCAACCCACCAGAACACCCTCCGCTTGCACCAAAGCCAAAAGCTCATCCTTCAAGCTTTCGGTATAATCCCCCTGCAGTAGCACACTGCCCGAGGGATAGAGGGTAATATAAGCTTTACCATCGGTCAAGCTGGCGTAGGCGTTTGGGACATCCCTCTTTTGAAAGCCCTTTTTGAGCAAAAGCTCCACAACCTTTTGTAGGTGCTCTTTGGGAAGCTTTATAGAGGGCATTTAAGAATTATAGCCCCTTTCCGTAATAGCGCCCATCTACGGTTATGTATTTGAGTATTTTCTTGAGGTTTCTTATACCCTTTAGGTCCTCCAAGGAAGAGAGCCTTTTTACTTTACGCCTTGAGATTATCTCCTCGGCGGATTTCTTGCCTATACCCGGCACCCGCAGAAGAAGATGATAATCTGCTCTGTTTATCTCCACGGGGAATAGCTCCCTGTTGGCAAGAGCCCATGCCTCTTTTGGGTCAATGTTTAAGGGGAGGTTCCCATCCACAAACACTTTGCTAAAATCCTCCAAGCTAAAGCCATAATCTTTGATCAAAAATTCTGCCTGATAGAGCCTGTGTTCCCGTAGAGGGTTCTCCGCTTGCCTGTCCTCAAGGGGCGTTCCCTTTATCGGGAAGAAGGCGCTAAAGTAGATCCTGCTGAGCCTGTATTTTCTATGCAGGAAATTCACCGCTTTGAGGATCTCCTCATCCCTTTCTCCATCTACACCCACCATCATTTGGGTTATCTGGCTTTTTCCCCTGTATTCCCTAATGAGTCTATCTACCGCTTCTATTTTTGGAAGAATATCCTGCAGTATGCTCTTCCCTTTGGCGATCCTTTTGAGCCTTTCCTCCTTGGAGGTCTCTATGTTTATGGAGACCCTGTCTGCTACTTTCACAGCCTCCTCTACAGTTTGCAAAGAAACGCCGGGCATTAGCTTTAAATGAACATATCCATTGAAATGATACTTCTTTCGCAGTATTTCTACCGTGTCTATCATCTTTTCCATAATAAATTCTGGATGTCCAAAGATCCCAGAGGACAAGAAGAGCCCCTTTACCTTACCCCTTCTGTAGAGCTCCATAAAGCTCCTCGCCAACTGGTCTGGAGGTATGTAAACCCGAGGGGTTCCATCTCTGCCCCTTCTAAAGGCACAGTAAAGACAGTTTTTATCGCATATGGTAGTCTGCATAACCTTAAGTATGGGAACTCTGCCCTGTGGAGTGGAAGCCATGTATATACAATCCTCCAAGTTGACATCTCCGTCTCTTTCAAAGCTTGCCAACCTACTCAAAAGAGGTATTTTTTGCCTTTCCTCCATTGCCAAACTGGATTATAATTTAAATCCAAATGCTACCACCAGAAGTTGAGCAGAGGCTTTTAGAATATGCCAACTATTTCCCTAAAAGGGAGCAGGCAATACTTCTGTGCTTACATGAGCTTCAGGACTATTATGGCAACATCCCTCCCTTTGCTTTGGAAAAGGTTGCCCAGATGTTGGGTCTGCCCCTCAATCATGTGGAGAATGTGGTTTCCTTCTATGATATGTTTGATAGGGGAGAGCCTGCCAAACACCGTATAAGGGTGTGCGTAAGCGTTGTGTGTAATCTGATGAACAAAAAGAGGCTTTTGGACGCCATAAGAAAACATCTTGGTATTGGGGTGGGGGAAGTTACAAAGGATGGACGGTTTAAGCTTATAGCGGTGCAATGTCTTGGTGCGTGCTCGGAGGCACCCGTCTTTATGGTGGATAATGACACCTACAAATTTGAAAGCGAGGAGAAGCTCTATGAGGTCCTATCCAAATATACCTAACATTTACGCGGAGACCGCTTTGAACCTCTTGCTAAGGAGGGCAAAAAAGCCCAAAGTCCATACCATAGAGGACTACCTTAAGGATGGTGGCTATCAAGCTTTGGAAAAAGCCCTCAACATGAGCCCGGAGGAGATCATTGACTGGGTGGATAAGAGCCAGCTCAGAGGCAGGGGCGGTGCGGGTTTTCCCACCGGCAAAAAGTGGAGGTTTGCAGTCCAAAATCCAGCACCCCGTTATCTGATTTGCAACGCAGACGAGTCGGAACCCGGCACCTTCAAGGACCGAATACTCATAGAAAGGGACACCCACCTTCTTATAGAGGGTATGATCATATCTGCCTATGCCATAGGGGCAAACCAAGCCTTCATATACATAAGGGGCGAATACCCGGCGGGATACCACATACTGCGGGATGCTCTACAGGAAGCAAAGGCTAAGGGCTTTTTGGGAAAAAATATCCTTGGCTCTGGCTTTGACTTGGATATCTACGTGGCCAGAGGGGCGGGTGCATACATATGCGGAGAGGAGAGCGCCCTCATAGAATCTTTGGAAGGCAAAAGGGGATTTCCAAGAATAAAGCCTCCCTACCCGGTGCAGTATGGTCTCTTTGGAAGACCTACGGTGGTTAACAATGTGGAAACTCTCTGCAACATCCCCCTTATCGTGGGTATGGGCTGGGAAGAATACAGATACATAGGACCCAGCGACTATCCGGGACCAAAGCTCTTTCCGGTCAGTGGCAAGGTAAAGAAGCCCGGAGTTTATGAACTTCCCATGAATACCACCCTAAGGGAGGTTATATACAAGTATGCAGGTGGAACACTGGGGAACAAAAAGGTAAAGGCGGTGTTTTCCGGTGCCTTAGACTGCTTTTCCGCGGAGGAGCTGGACACACCCATGGACTACTCTCCCTTTGGCTTTGGAGGAACGGGAACGGTCATAGTGCTAACGGAGGAGGACGACATAGTTAAGGCATGCTTGGATATAGCAGAATTCTATGCCCATGAGAGCTGTGGGCAGTGCACTCCGTGCCGGGTGGGTACCCACGAGCAGATGCATCTGTTGGAAAAGCTCATAGAGGGTAATGCTACGCCGGAGGATTGGGAGGGCTTTCAGTTTGTTAATAAATATATACAGCCTACATCCATATGCGGTTTGGGTGCGGTGGCGGGCAGGCTCATAAGGCAGACCATGCAAAAGTTCCCGGAGGAGTGGGAGCGGTATGTGGGTAAAATTAAGGAGGTAGCCTATGGAACATCTTAAGAGGACAGACCCAGAGATTTACCAAGTGGTAATCAAAGAGTATGAGAGGCAGTTTTACCATCTTGAGATGATCGCCTCTGAGAACTTTACCTCCCTTGCGGTGATGTCCGCACAGGGTTCTGTGCTTACTAACAAATATGCAGAAGGATTACCCGGCAAAAGATACTATGGTGGTTGTGAGTGGGTGGATGTGGCGGAAAGGTTAGCCATAGAGAGGGTAAAAGCCCTGTATGGTGCGGAGCATGCCAATGTGCAACCCCATTCGGGTAGTCAGGCAAACATGGCGGTATATATGGCGGTACTTCAACCGGGGGACACGATCCTTGGCATGGATTTGGCACACGGTGGGCACCTAACCCACGGTGCAAAGGTCAATTTTTCAGGAAAGGTCTACAGAGCCTTTTATTATGGGCTAAACCCAGAGACGGAGCTTATAGATTACGACCAAATATACAGGCTTGCAAAGGAGCACAAGCCCAAGATGATTGTGGGTGGGGCTTCTGCCTACCCAAGGGTCATAGACTGGGCAAGGCTGAGGGAGATAGCGGACGAGGTGGGAGCCTATCTAATGGTGGATATGGCACACTACGCAGGCTTGATAGCTGGGGGTGTTTATCCTAACCCTGTGCCCTACGCCCACTTTGTTACATCCACCACCCACAAGACCCTTAGGGGTCCAAGGGGTGGTTTTATCCTATGCAAGGCTGAGTTTGCCAAGGATATTGATAAGTCTGTTTTCCCGGGCATACAGGGAGGACCGTTGATGCACGTGATCGCTGCAAAGGCTGTGGCTTTCAAAGAAGCCATGTCTGAAGATTTCAAAGCATACGCAAGGCAGGTAATCCAGAACGCAAGGGCTTTAGCGGAAGAACTGCAGAAAGAGGGCTTTAAGGTGGTCTCCGGCGGAACAGATAGTCATATAGTCCTTTTGGACCTGAGGAGCACAGGGCTAACGGGCAAGCAGGTGGAGGACGCCCTCGGAAGGGCTAACATCACCGTAAATAAAAATGCAGTGCCCTTTGACCCTCTGCCACCTACAAAGACCAGCGGTATAAGGCTCGGCACTCCAGCCCTTACCACAAGGGGCATGAAAGAGGATGAAGTGAAGCTCATAGCAAGGCTTATTTCTCAGGTTATCAAAAACATAGAGGACAGCCATACCATAGAAAAGGTAAAAGAACAGGTCCTTGAACTCTGCGAGCAATTTCCGTTATATCCAGAATTAAGGGGGAGCCTTAATGAGCTTCTTGATAGCAAAACAGCCCATTTTTGACAAAGAAGGTAGGATCGTCGCATACGAAGTTTATCTTCGTAAGAAAGATAACATGTTAGAGTATCCTAAGGAGGTTCCATACAACAGGAGTGCATACATAATAGTGGAAATACTCACAGAGCATGGGATTGATAGGGTGGGCGAGGGAAAGAAAGTAATGCTGAATGTATCCGTTGATGCACTTCTTAACAGAGCTTTTGAGAACCTTCCTCCGGAGAAGTTGATTTTTGAGCTTTTAAAACCACAGATTCAAGTGGGAGAGGTGATCATAGGACAAGCCCTTAAAAGTATGAGTAGGTTCAAGGAAGCGGGGGCTTTGTTCGCATTTTATTATGAGCTCCTTGAGGACGAACGCTATCAAAAGTTTGTGGAAGAATCCTTTTTTATATCGGTGGATTTTCCCCACTTAAATGACAAAAGAATTGAACAGCTAAAAGCCAAGGGCAAGAAGGTCATAGTTACTAAGATAGAAACCAAAGAACAGTATGAAAAAGCCCTTAAAGTAGGCGACTTTTTTGAAGGCAACTATTTAGAATCACCATACATTCTAAAGGAGTTTGAAATAGCCCCTTACCTTAAAACTACCCTTCTCAGGTTGATGTCTTTGGTGCACAGTGCCCAGAGTACCAAAGAGATAGCGGAGTTCATATCCTACGATGTGGGATTAACTGCAAAACTTCTAAGGTTTGTAAATTCTGCCTATTTTTCTCCCATACAAGAGATTAAAAGCGTAGGACAAGCTTGTTCAATGCTGGGTTTGAAGAATCTCAAAAACTTTATTTTCCTTTTGGCAATGAACGATTATATTAGTGTTGAAAATTCAAACTTGTGGAAAAAGTCCCTTGTTAGGGCTCTTTTGGCAAAGTTCATTGCAGAGCGTGTAGCACCAGGGCTTGAGGATGCTGCTTATTTGGTTGGACTTTTTTCACTCATAGATGAGATTTTGGGTGTGGACAAAATAAGCTTTCTAAAGGATATAAACATGGACAAGCTGATAATAGATGCCTACACCGGCGAAAACAAAAAACTCAGACAAATACTTGACATAGTTTCCCAGTTAGAGGAAAGGTACTCGGAAATAATAAAGTCCGAGGATATATTCAACGCTCCTCTCCTTCTCAAAATAGAGGAACTCACGGGCATTTACAGATTTGACCTATTCCGAATGTTAAAAGATGCTCACGAAAAGGTAGATTACATTTTCAACCTTTGAATTAAATTAATACCTATGAAAACAATTTTTAACAAGGGTCTAATAGAGAAATACGACAAGCCGGGTCCCAGATACACCAGCTACCCTCCCGCCACAGAGTTTAACGAGGGCGTAGGAAAGGAAGACTACAAGAGAAAGCTCTTAGAGAGTAATCAAGGCAAAAGACCTCTTTCTCTGTATATTCACATCCCTTTCTGTGAAAGCGCCTGCTGGTTCTGTGGGTGCAATGTGATCATATCCCACAGAAAGGATGTAAGCAGAAGATACTTGGATTACCTATACAGAGAAATGGAACTTTTGGGTAGATACTTAGACAAGTCAAGGAAGGTGGTGCAGATCCATTGGGGCGGTGGAACTCCCAACTTCCTTACCGTGGAGGAAATGAGAGAACTCTTCTCAAAGATAAAGGAAAACTTTTCTGTGGATGAGGAGGCGGAGATAAGCGTAGAGATAGACCCAAGATATATGTCTGAGGGACAGTTAGAAACCCTAAGACAGCTTGGCTTTAACAGGGTCAGCATGGGTCTGCAGGATTTAGATGAGGAGGTTCAAAGGGCAATAAACCGTATCCAGCCAGAATCCCTAATGAGGGATGTTATGAAACAGCTGAGGGACCTGGGCTTTAAAAGCATAAACATAGACCTCATATACGGACTTCCCTATCAAACGCCAGAGAAGTTTAGAAGAACCATAGAAAAAACCATAGGGCTTGATCCAGACCGGGTTGCGGTTTATAACTTTGCCTATGTGCCCTGGCTAAAGCCCCTTCAAAGAAGAATAGACCCAAGCACACTTCCTCCGCCGGAGGACAAACTGACGATCCTTGAGATGACCATTGAAATGTTTCAATCGGCGGGCTATCTTTACATTGGCATGGACCACTTTGCCAAGCCAGAGGACGAGCTGGCAATAGCCCAAAGGGAAGGAAGCCTTTGGAGGAACTTTCAGGGCTACACCACCAAAAAGGGCGTGGATCTGATAGGCATAGGTGCCACATCCATTGGCATGTTCTATGATGCGTACTTTCAAAATTACAAGACCCTGAGGGAGTATTATTTGGCTTTGGATAGTGGAGATTTTGCCACCATGAGGGGATTCTTGCTGGGACAGGAGGACCTTCTCAGAAGGGAGGTGATCATGGATTTGATGTGCAACTTTAGGTGTGATTTTGACCGTATAGAGAGGGCTTTTGGTATAAACTTTGAAGAGCACTTTGAGGAGGAACTCCAGCAGCTCAAGGACATGGAAAAGGACGGATTGGTAGAGATCAAAGACAGGGCTATAAAGGTTTTGCCTGTGGGCAGGTTGCTCGTTAGAAATGTGGCTATGACCTTTGACCAGTATTTACCGAAGAAAAAGGAGATGCGCTTTTCAAGAACCATATGAGCCTTCTGAGCTTGGAGCAGGTTAGCAAAGCATACAAGGTGGGTGCGGGGCTTTTTAAAACAAAGAGCTTTTTTGCCCTGCAGAATGTTAGCCTGCGGGTGGAAAGGGGAGAGCTTTTGGCTTTGGTGGGGGAATCGGGCTCCGGAAAGACCACCCTTGGCAAGCTAATTTTAAGGTTGGAAAAGCCCACCCAAGGAAGAGTTCTCTTTGAAGGCAAGGACATCTGGAGCTACCGCAGGGAATACACACGGATAGTTTCTGCGGTCTTTCAGGACCCTTCCTCTTCTTTGAACCCCAGGATGACCGTTAGGGAAATTCTTGAAGAGCCTTTGCGGGTGCACGGTGTTAAAAACAGGGAAGAAAAAGTTCTGTCTGCCCTTAAGGAGGCGGGCTTGGGAGAGGAGTTTTTGGAAAGAGGACCTCTTCAGCTCTCAGGGGGGCAAAAGCAGAGGGTTGCCATAGCAAGGGCTATGCTCTTGGAGCCCAAGCTTTTGGTGGCGGATGAACCCACCGCTTCCTTGGATGCAAGCCTCAGAAGGGATATCCTTGACCTTTTTTTAAACATGAGGGCAAAAGATGTGTCTGTTTTACTCATAACCCACGATGTTAGGGCGGTGCAGTACTGCGCAGACAGGGTGGCGGTTCTCTACAGGGGAAGGCTCTTAGAGTGGGGCACAAAGGAGCAGGTTTTGAAAAACCCCCTCCATCCATACACCAGATATCTGATCCAGAATGTGCCCGTAGAGCATCCCTCTCAAAGAAAAAGCCCAGAAATCACAGATACACCCTTTTATTCGGAGGCGGTGTGTCCCTTTTATCATCTATGCCAAGAGAGAAGGGAGGAGTGCCTGTCCCAGCTTAGGGAGGTTTATGTAGATGGAAGGCTCGTCAGCTGTAATATATACTGAACTAATTTTGTTTCTTTTCCTTTTGTTCCTTTCGGGCTTTTTTAGCTCCTCGGAGGTAGTTTTCTTTGGCACCAACAGATTTTTACTAAAAAAATACTCCCAAAGAAAGTTTTACAGTTTGGTTAGTAGGCTTCTTTCAAAGCCAAGGGAGATTTTAGTTTCTATACTCATCGGCAACGAGATCGTCAATGTGCTGATCTCCGCCTACGGCACCAAGTTCTTTATTTCCCACCTTGGGGAAAAGGGTGCCACCATCTCTGCCCCCATTCTAAGCATGCTAATCTTCATTTTTGGAGAGGTTATTCCTAAAAATGTAGCCTTTCCTTTTGCCACTGCTCTATCCTTCATCTACGCACTACCCTTTTATGTTGTTCATACGCTTCTTACACCCATCAGGCTTCTGTTCAAAAAATCGGTGGACACCCTCATGCCCTTTGATAAGGAAGACAAGAAGCCAGAGGAGGTTTTTTGGGAGGTCTTTGACCTTGGCTACGGCAGGGGGCTCTTTGGCGAGGAGGAAAAAAAGATGGTAGAAAGGTCCCTTTCAATAAGGGAGACAACGGTCAAAGAGGTAATGACACCAAGACCAGACCTGTTTATATTGGAGGAGGACAGCAAAGTTGGAGAGGTCTATCTGGAAATTTTAAGAAGAAAGCACAGCAAGATACCTCTCTATTCAAAGGAGCCAGATAACATAACAGGTGTGCTCTTTGTGAAAGACATTGTGCCCTTCAGCGAAAACGCCCAAAGGTCCTTGAAAGAGTTTAAAAGGGATATCCTGATCGTCCCAGAGGTGATGCTTTTAAGAAACCTGCTAATGGAGATGCGAAGGAGCAATTCTCAGATAGCGGTGGTGGTGGATGAGCACGGTCAATTAACTGGTCTTATAACCCTTGGGAACATCCTCAGGTTTCTTTTTGAGAGCTTTCCTGAAAGCTGGGAGGAGGATGTTCTGCAGGTGGGGAAGAATGTTTATAAAACCTACGGTTGGGTGCCTGTGGAAAACCTTTCAAAAAAGTTTGGCTTTGAACTGCCCGAGGACTATGAATACGATACCATAGGAGGCTTTGCCATGAAGCATTTATCTAAGGTGCCAGAGGAAGGAGATGAGTTTGAATACGGCGGATACAAGTTTGTTGTTGATAAAATGGAGGGAAACAGAATAATAAGCCTTTTGGTGGTTGCTTTACAAGAGCAAGAGGTTTAATCCACAAAGCCCACCTTTTCCCAATCTACGGGGACAAAGCCCCTTTCAATGCTCCACTTCTTTGCCTTTGTGTAGTTGATCAGGTTGGCATACTTTACCTTCAAAAGTAGGTTTCTTTCGGATTCCTTTTTTAGCTCCGTGGTCTTTTGCACATATTCCCTTGAGAACTTTATGGCGTAGGCGGAGTAGAGAAGATTAAGGACTATGAGAAAGGCAGACAGAACTATATACCTCATAGCTTTTCCCCCGCCCTAAGTTTGGCACTCCTGCTGGCTGGGTTTCTCATCACCTCTTCCCTTTTTGGAATAATCGGCTTCTTGGTGAGAATTTTAAACTGGGAGGCATGCTCCTTGAAGAAATTTTTAACAACCCTATCCTCCAAGGAGTGGAAGGATATTACCACCAGCCTTCCACCCTTTTTGAGATAACGGGGAACTTTCCAGAGGGCAACCTTTAAATGCTCCAACTCTTTGTTTACCTCTATCCTTATTGCCTGAAAGACTCTTGTGGCTGGATGGACCTTCCCGCTTCTTTTTACTACAGATAGCACCACGTCCACGAGCTCGCCGGTGGTCTCTATGGGCTTTTTGCTCCTTTGCAAAACTATTGCCTTTGCTATCGCCCTTGCCCTTCTCTCCTCTCCGTATTCTCTAAGTATTCTTTCCAAATCCTTCTCCGAGTATTTATTGACCACATCAAAGGCAGTTAGCCTATCTTCTGGGTCCATTCTCATGTCCAAGGGCTCATCCCTCTGAAAGGAAAAACCCCGCGGACTTTTTAGCTGTAGCATAGACATGCCAAGGTCAAAGAGAAAGCCATCCACCGCCTCTACGCCCTCCTCCTTTAGAACTAAGTCAAGGTCCGAATAGTTTGCTTTGTATAGGCTGAACCTTCCCTCAAACTCTCTCAGGTTTTCCTCTGCTTTCTCCAAGGCAAAGGGGTCCCTGTCTATGCCTATAACAAAGGCTTGCGGGTTCTTTTCTAAAATTCTCTTTGTATGTCCCCCAAGCCCCACCGTGCAATCTACAAAGAGCCTTCCCCCGCTTCCCAAAAGTAAGTCTACCCCTTCCTCAAGCAGAACGGGAATATGCATAAAGCTCCAGTTGTTTTAAAGGTGAAAAGCTTTTTCTGTGTATTGGGGTAGGTTTTAACTCCCTCAAGGCTCTCAGGTGGTCCGGCGTAGGATAGCCCTTGTTTTTGTGAAAGTTAAAGCTTGGAAAATGTCTATGGTAGTGTTCCATAATTTTGTCCCTTAGCACCTTTGCCACCACAGAAGCACAAGCACAGCTTAAGCTCCTTTCGTCCCCCTTAACCAAGGGAATGCAGTTAAACTTTTCCAATTTCACATAATCTGAGATCACCACATCAAACCTTGTTTTTAAGTCATCCAAAGCCCTCTCCGTCGCTAACTTGGTGGCTTTCAGGATGTTTAGCCTGTCTATTACCGTGCTATCAACCACCGCGGTGCCTATGGCTACCGCTATTTTTTTGATATGTTCATAAGCTTCTTCTCTCTCTTTTTGAGAGAGCTTTTTAGAATCGCCCTTTAAAAAGGGCTCTGTGAAGGGTGGAAGGATCACCGCACAGGCTACTACTGGACCCGCCAAGGGACCACGCCCCGCCTCATCTACACCCGCCACCACAAGCCCCTTCTCCCAGAGGAACCTTTCAAAATCAAACATTACTTTTTCTTGAGCTCCCAGGGTTTGATCTCCCTTATCTTGCTTAGGGCTTCTTTACCCTTGTATTTTCTCAGGAAGTAGAGCCTTGCCCTACGAACCTTTCCATACTTCACGAGCTCTATCTTTTCAATGTTAGGACTGTAATAGGGAAAGGTTCTCTCTATACCCACTCCGTAGGACTCCTTGCGGACTGTGAAGGTCTTATCCAGCCCTGAGCCCCTTATTCTTATAACCACACCCTCAAAGGGCTGAACCCTTTCCTTTTCACCTTCCACTATCTTGTAATAAACCCTAACCGTGTTCCCCACCTTCAGCTCGGGAAATTCCCTTTGGGGGGTGTAAGCTTTTTGGACCTCTTGCAACAAACCACCCATGGCTTTACCTCCGCTTTTTAAAAGACTTAATATTATACTACAGGTTCATTACCGGTTTGAAATCGGCGGGCTTAACGCTGTGGCACTCCTTAAAGACTGCGTAGGGACAGCCCTTGGCACAGTATTCATGGTCTAGCTTTTTAAACAGCTCGGTTATGGACTGACCCTTTGAGTCAAAGACAAGGTCCTCTCTAACCTTTTTGTCAAAGCCAAGCCTGTCTAATATGGGGAAAATATCACAGCCAATGTTTGCAAGGGCGGGCTCTAAGCCCATCCTTTTTAGTTCATCAAAGAGCCTCATAAGGGTCTGACCGCCGGTGGCATCAATGTAATTGACCGCCTCAAAATCTATTAGCACATACTTTAATGGTCTGTCCTTTTGTCTTTCCTGTGCTTTTTGGAGAATGTATTCATAAACATACTCTGCGTTTGCGTAGTATATTGGCATGTTGGGTCTTATGTATAGTATCTGGGGACATTCGGGCAATTTTTCCCTTTCTGCATTTACAAAGGTATGAGACTGGGGATTTCTTGTTAGCACCACAATGCGTGGATACATGGTTTTATAGACAAAAGAGCCGAGCGATATTACGATGCCGAGGGTAAGGGCAACCCACAGGTCCATAAAGAAAACGCTGACGAAGGTTATACCCGCGATGACCCCATCCGTTTTATTGATTTGATGTAGCTTAAAAATCTCCTGAGGTTTTATAAGGCCTATGACCGCAGAGAGCACTATGGCGGATAGGGTTGCCTTGGGAAGGTAATAAAAAGCGGGGGCTAAAAACAGAAGGGTAAGACCAATAACCGAGGCGGTTATTACGCCTACCAGGGGGCTTTGGGCACCCAGCTGAAAGTTCAGGGCGGACCTTGAAAAAGAGCCTCCCACCGGAAAGCCTCTAAATATTCCTGCCACGATGTTGGCTAGCCCTTGACCTATCAGCTCTTGGTTTACGTCCCATCTGTCCCCCGCCTGAAGGGCTAAACGTTTAGCTATAGACATAGCCTCCATCAAGCCAATGGCAGCTACCACCAAGGCACCACCCCAGAGGGATGCCAAAGTTTCAAAATCTACTGATGGAATGTATGGACCTGGTATGCCCTGAGGCACATCCCCCACAATGGAAACACCAAAGTTTTTAAGCTGAAAGTGGTAAGATAGAAGGGAGGTTATTATAACCGCCAACAACGCTCCCGGCACAAGGGGATTGACCTTTCTTGAGAGCCAAATAATGGCATAGGCTAAGACCCCTATTGCCAGTGTGTATGGGTTAGCTTGCTCTATCTTTTGGATTATATCCGCAATCACGGTGTATATATGAGTAGTTTTAGCCACGCTAAAACCCAAGAAGTGCCCCACCTGAGATAGGGCTATAACCAATGCACCCGCGCTTATAAAACCTATTATTACACTGGTGGATATGAGTTCTACAACAAAACCCAACTTAAAAAGTCCTACAAAAAGCGTTATAAAGCCCACCATGAGGGCTAAGACCGCCATCAGCTCTACCCATCTTTGGGAGCCTGGCTCTGCGAGCCCTTGCAATACAGAGGCAGAAAGAAGGGCAATTATTGCCACTGGACCCGTTGCCAAAAACCTTGAACTGCCAAAGAGGGCAGCCACAGCTACCGGTAAAAAGGATGCATAGAGCCCGTAGATGGGTGGCATACCCGCCAGCAAGGCGTAAGCCATACTCTGGGGCACCAGAACTGCTGCTATAGTGAGCCCAGCTATAAGATCCTTAATAAACTTATCTCTGTTGTAGTCCTTGAACCAAACAAGAAAGGGTGCAGGGTTGAAACTAACGCCTATTTTCATGCTTTTCTATTTTAACACCAAACTTTTCATAGACGGAGGGCAGAATGAGCAGTGTAAGCAAAGTGGAAGTAAAAATCCCACCTATAACCACCAAGGCTAAGGGCTTTTGAACCTCCGAGCCTATGCCCTTTGACAAAAGCATGGGCACCAATCCGAGGGACGTGGCGGTGGCGGTTATTAGGATTGGGCTTAGCCTAAAGCTTCCTCCTCTTTAGTTATGCACCTTTTAGTAAGCCCTAAAGGTCAGTTCAACTCCCTCCACCCGTACTTGTTGGCACATCACCGAACTTTTCCACCCTGCTTACCATAACACTGCTTACAAACACGACTCCCGAATGTTTGTTCAGAAAAGGAGTTATGCCTTCAAGTAGTGCTTCAACAAGGCTTTCTGGCATTACCGAAATAACCATCACAAGGGTATCCTCTTCGTTGAATAGGAGGTGTCCTTCGTGAAAACCGTGGCTACCCTTTCCGGAAAGGTTGTGTATTATGGTGTAGCCACTAACGCCTGCCCTTTCGAGCAGGTCAATTACAAAATCTAAGTCTTCTCCTCTGACAACTATTTCTACCTTCTTCATCTCGTGAAGCTTTACACTCTTCATACCTTTACCTCCTCTTTTTTAAGATATTCAACCCAACTGCCTTCCAAGTATCTATAAAAGACTCCGCTTTCTGGGTCAAGGATAATCACGTTTATCCACTCGTTTTGCATAAGTTCCCTTATCTTTCTTATTTTGTTGATGGTTCTTTTTGCCAACTCAAAGGGAGCCTCTATAACAAGCGTGTATCTTATGGGTATGTGGAAAGGCTTGCCATCCTTTAGCACCGTTTGGGCGGGCAGACCTGTTCTTAGGTCGCTGTAATTACCAGTCATTACTCCTATTCTCCCCACTATGTTGTGATAAACCTTGCTTCCGCTACCATAAACTTCGTTGTCCACCGTTGAAAAATAGTACTCGGAGTTTATCCATTGACCTACAACAGCTGGACCTGCCAGTATGTTTTCCAGCAAGAAACCTTTTTTATCTACGCGATAGTCGTAGGAGTGCAAGAATACTCTACCCATCAAGTTGGCGGAGCTGGTGAGGTCTCTCCTGCCTATAATAAAGGCGTAGTTGCCAGAAAGACCCCACTCGGGTCTAACTTCAGACCAATCGTAGGCTTTCCTGTAAACCTCCTCCGGCTTCTTTGCATCCAAAAACTGTCCTCTTTCTATAAGGGTGAGCTCCTTAGCCCTTTCAAAGTCTTTCTTTATGTTTTCAAGTAATGGAAGGTAGTTCGCGGGCAAAAACTCAAGGTCGTAAAGGAGTATTTCATCAGTAGTGGTGTTATGTATGCCGGGGACAAATACAGTGCTTGAGGGGACTTCCAATCCATGCTTTTGAGCCATTATCCGCCTCACCTCAGGGTCGTTAGCCATAATACAGAATGCCCTTGCGTTATAAATACCCGAAGCACCACCACAGGCACCGCAATCCAAGGCAGACTCGTAGGGGTTATTCTCAGACCTGCTCCCGTGTCCAAGCACAAAAACTATTGGGGCAAAGTCTTTGGTTAAACCAATGCTTTTTAGGGCTGTGGATATTAGAAACGCCTGCTCTTCCTTTGTAAAGCCTACGCTTTTCAGTCTTTCCTTAAAAAGCTCCACATAACCGCGATCCACTTTGTATTTGTTTTTCAAGACTTCAACTGCCTTTTTCAGGTTTTCATCAAGCGTGTTCTCATCGTTTATACATGCTCCATACACCCGGTTTACAACCTTGTCGTCAATATCCTGCATTCCAAGATGTTCTTGTAGGACTGACCTTATGAGCGTAAAGTAGTAAGATCGCGTTATCTGTTCTATTTCTTCCTCCGATAGCTTATTTACCATCAAGGATGTTTTTGTGTTGTCTTTGAAAGCGAACTCTTTAAGCTTTAGATACTTCTCCGGCAGGAAGGTCTTTCCCAAGAAGTCAAAACCAAAGGCAAGTCCTAACATCTCCACCGCCACAAAGGGTACCAATATGTGGTCTTTTACGCCGTGGAGAACCTGGTGTATAGCTTTTTCCTTTTCTACTCCACCCTTTTTGTAGGGCATCTCAAAAACCACATTTCTTGGAATTACTATCACAGGACACAGAAACTCTTCATGCCCTTTTTGAAGATTTACTAAGGCAAAGGGAACACCAAAAAAGCCTGCTATACCGTAGGTTTTATACCTTCCTAAGCTCTCAAGTTTCCTTCTAAAACGCTCCGAACGCACATCTATGCAGAAAAAAGCCTGAGCAAGGGGTTTTTCTTGCGTCTCTTGGGATAACCTTATGGACTCTATCAGGTTCTGTAGGTGCGTATCCTCAAGTGCCCTGAGGTATATATATCCCTCTTCCTCTTTGAACTTTTCATAAACCTTTACCAGTTCAAGAACATGCCCTGGGCTGATGTTATTTATGTCTATGCCTACCTTTTTCGTCCAGTTTGCCAGAAACTGATAATAGCTAAGCGTTAGAATTTCCGCCTTTGCTTTTGTGTATTCTTCTACTTTTTCGTGAGGCTTCTTTAGATAGTCTCTTATACGATCCAAAAGCTGTGGCGGGCATCTCTTTGTGGCAAGCTCGTGCTTTAGGTAGGCTTTGGCATAGTCTTTGCTTAAAAACTCTTCCAACGCCCTGTAGGTAGGTTCAAAGGGAAGGTCCTTCTTGTTGGCATCTATTACCGCTTTGGCTATCAAAAGTCTTATGGCGGTGTAATCCACAACATCCACAGGATGAACCTTTTGCCAATAATAGAACTTGTTGTGAGAACGCCATTTTACAAAACCCACTATACCCTTTAGACGTGCCAGTTCAAGGGTTATGTATCCCTCCCAAAGGGCTTGGGGGAGTTCAAAAGAAGTTAGCACATACTCTATGGCAGGTTCAGGTTCCTCAAAGGCTTCCACCATTTCCTTTAAACCTTTCCCTGCCCATAAGAAGAACCTTAAGTTCCTTTTTGCGAGCTCTCTCCAAGCCTTGTAAAAGCCCGCACTCCTACCGGGCATGTCTATGGTGGATTGTCCCTCGTCCAAAAAGTCAAAGGCTGTCTTTATGGTAAGTTCGTCTATGGTTTGGGACAGGTCTTTACCGGTTAGTAGTTTTATGATGTTCTGTATTGTATGCTTTAAACCTATGGATAGCAAAAGTTCTCTGCATACCTGAGCTGGGTCCTCTGTAAAGTGCTCTAAAAGGACGTTCATTGTTCCCTCGTCTATTTTTCCCTTGTATAGGTCGTTTAAAGCGGGCTCCTTTATGTCCTCAACCAAAAGAGTAAAGAGCAGTTCTTCATAGGGAAGGTCCGCCTTAGGTTCCACAAAAGAAAGGAACTTTCTTATGCCTTCTTTTAGAAACTGCTCCTTCATGTAGTCCTTGGAGTAGAGTTCTCTGTAGTCCTCCCTTTTGAGATAGCCTCTGCCTCCAAACAAAAACCCTCCGTCCTTTAGGGCGTCCTTAAAGGGTTTATTTTCAAACTCCCTTAGGGGATTCCGGGTTATGAAAGTTCTCATAGGCCAAAAATATGCTATTGGCTCAGCAGACATATTTACAAGAGACCTTATGTATAGCTTTCTTCCTTTTTCCACGGGCTCACCTCCTCAAAAGGTTTGCATAATTTATATCCTCTCTTGGTAGTCCGTGCAATGGTCTCCATACAGTAAGTGCCATGGCTATACCAAGCAAGAACCATCCTGTTATTAGCAAGGTCGCCTGTAGGACATTGGCTTTCAAGAGTGCATCAAAGAATGGATAGAAGCTTGGCATAAGGGGTGTAAGGCATGCCTGCAAAGAGGCGATTACTAACAAAAGGGAGTAGATGGGCATCTTTTCTATAAACCCACCGGCGTAATAAAAGCTATCTGTATGTAGCATCCTTTTAGTGTAAATGCCAAGAAGATAGAGAAGGGCGGAAGGCAAGAGGAGGAAAACAAAGTGGGTTTCTTCCTTGGATAGCCAAATCAAGCTAAGGAGTGCGGGATACAGTTCTGAGATGCCTTCCTTAAAGCTTTGGCTCACTAAAGTCCTCACCGAGTGGAAAAGTAGCGTAAAGCTTGCAAGATAGTAAAGGAACTCGTAGTTTGGTATTTTTATGAACTCAAGGCTTATCAAGCCCAAAATGGCGACAAGCGGATAAGAGTATATCCAAAACCTTCTTATGAGGTAAGAGGTTATCAGACTTATGGGAAACAGGGGAATAAAGAACGCAAGTATGAGTGCGTCCAGAGGGAAATTCTCCGAAGTTTCTCCTGCGTAGAAAACTCCATAAACAGACACTGCAGAAAGAGAAGTGAAGGATAAGAGGCGTGCCAACTTCATAAAGCCTTCTCCCGTGAGTTTATAGAGGTCTGGGAAATAAAGCTCCCTGGAAAGGTGGGCGTAAAGGCTCAGGTGAACCTTCAAAGGTTCCTCCCTGTTGGCAAAGTATATGAGGATCCAGCCCACCACGACCAAAATTAAGCTTATGGCTATGCCAAGTATAAAAAGCACAGGGTTGGAGAATGCCCTTTCGTATATCTTTTCCTGAAGACCTTCGTAAGGAAAGACAAAGCCTCTAAGAAGATGGGACATAAAAACATATATGCTCAGAAGAACAAACAGGGAAACGATACCTAAGAAGGCAGTAAGCAGAGGTTTTTCCCTGCCTACCTTGAAAAGGTTCAGAAGCACCTGGGCGGATGTGATCCAGCCAAAGAACAAGAGTATTAATGGGGCTTGGTATTTAAAGAAATCCGGCTCAAAGATAAAGTGTGCAACCAAAACTAACAGAAGGGGCACCAATAAGGTAATGGCTCCATAAAACACGGTGGGTGTATCTTTGTAAGGCTCCTCCTTTTTTATCAATGCGTCGTAAACCTCATCCCTTGGAATGTTAGGGTCTTTTCTTGCTTCGTGTATAACACCACCCGAGGAGAGAAACAGGGTAGCCTTGAATATGCCGTGAGCAATCATGTGATATATGGCAAGGGCAAAGGCACCGACGCCCACTTCCATCATCATATAGCCCATCTGTCCTGCGGTGGAGTATCCCAACGCCTTCTTTACATCGTTCTGCATCAGCATAAGGGTGGAGCCCAACACTGCAGTTATTATGCCTACTAAGAAGGAAAGGCTAAGCCCATACAGGTCGTAAGCAAACAAGAAGGAAAACTTGCTTGCTATGATGGCACCCGCGTTTACTATGCCTGCATGCATAAGGGCGGATACGGGGGTGGGACCTTCCATGCTGTAAACCAACCAAACGTGAAAGGGTATCTGTGCGGACTTTAATATGCCGCTCAGTATTATCAAGAGGGTTGTTATCCATAGGGTATCCGAAGGTTCTGTAGTGACCATTTGTACTAACTTGCTTATCTCAAAGGTGCCATACTGTTTGTAGAGTAAAAGGACTGCTATTAGAAGAGGAACATCTGCAAGCCTATAGGTAAAGAGTGAGAGCCTTCCCCACTCCACCGCTTGCCCTCTTCTGTTGTTAAAGGTAAGCAGAAAGTAAAGAATTACTCCCATCAAGTGCCACGAGGCGAACAGAACAAGCAGGTGGTTTGAAAGCACAAGAGTTAATAAATTCCAAGTCATCAAGTCAAGCAGGATGAAGTATCTCTTCAACCCTTGCTCGTCCTTCATATAGTTTTCCGAGTATTTATGGATCACAAGGCTAACAAGGAGTATGTAGGAAGCAAGAAGAGTGCCAAGACCATCAAACCTGAGAAAAATAAAAGAAGTTTCTTTGTTGGTAAATAAGAGCACATACAGGCTCAAAAGGAAGGCAATGCCTGTAAAAATGGTGCTCACCTTTGAATAAAGCCTCTTTTCCAAAAACAGAGAGGTTATCACAGAAAGCAGGGGAATAGCCACAACAATTGCTTCAAAAACCATGCCGACCCTCCATGTGGGAGTTACTAATTAAAAGAGCGTATCAGTATAAGGAAGGACTTCCCTTCGTAATGGGGCAATGTATAGCTTGTATCCAAATTGCCGAAAGAGTAATTAACAACTAACGCTTCAGGGAGGTCTTTTAACTTCATTATACCCTTCAACCTAATAACCTCCGGTGGTAGTTTATTGATTATATCAAGAAGTTCGCTATAATCAATAGCGTCGTCAAGATAAACCACCTGTTGCGTGTGATTGTGTTTATGCGTTTCACCGTTAAGATGGTAGAGTTTTTTTTGCAAAGCAAAGACACCGCTAAACACTTCGGCGGGAAGCTTTCCAAAAGAAGTTTTGTATAGTTTAAAGCTCCTAAAAACTGGCTCGTTGGTAAAGAGGTTCCTAAGCAAATACCTGTTCCATATGTCCACAACACTATCCTCTACTTGTTTAAGCGTGCTTTCATCCACAAGGTCTGTTTTGTTCAAAACCAACACGTTGGAACTGCCTATCTGGTGTTTGGCGGTATCCTCTTGACTGTAAAGGTGAAAATTCTTGGTGTCTATAAGGCATATTACTCCTTCTATTATGCATCTTAGGTTCTGAAGGCTTATCATAACAGGAAAGGGCTCGGCAGAACCAGAGGTTTCCACAATGAGCAGTTCAGGTTCATACTTTTCCCTCAGTTCTCTGATGGCTTTTTCAAATTCTGCATGTATGGTGCAACATATACAGCCCTCTGGAAGTTCCAAAACTTCAGAATATGCGTTTTTTAGAACCTTCCCGTCAACACCCACCTCTCCAAGCTCATTGACGATAACTGCCACCCTTTTTTCAGAAAAATGTTCCCTGGCGGCATCTAAGAGGAGAGTAGTCTTCCCGCTTCCAAGATAGCCAGTTATTATGAAAGCCGGGATCAAGGCTACTCTCCTCCGTATTCCACCGAGTCTATCTCCTCCATAAACTGCTCTATTTGAAAGGCTACAAAGTTAGCCAAATCCTTCACATCCTTTTCCCAGTATTCTTTGTCTATGTCTATGCGCTTTTCATGGACGCTGTGTCCCTCCACCACGTATCTAACGGTCAGGTAGGGAACTCCGCAGGTCTCATCAAAGCAAACATCTATATCCACATCTGGGTTTGCCATATTTTTTTGGACCTCTTCCGCCAACCTCTCAAATTTTTCCTTCATGGCACCCTCCATGGCTCAATCCCCCGCAGTCATCATAACCATTTGGATACAGTTTCTCTTTAAAAGGTCCGAGCAGACATAAACGCATATGGCACAGCCCTTACACCTTGAGTAATTGACCCAAGCGGTATGCTTGGAGTCATGAAACATCAAGGTGTTGGGCTCTGGACAGAACAGCACACACTGCTTACAGTTGTATTTGGCACAGTCTGATTCGTTCACCTCTGCCACGTAGTACATGCTCCAAAAACCTCCTGTTTATGATGTGTATGCTTCTTCTTCTACCCAACCGCGCTCTTCTGCGATCTTGAAGGCTTCTCTGATAACCTGCATGTTTTTTTCAAGGAGCTCCATCTTCTTTTTGAATTTCTTTTCTATGGCACTGTCCAAGGCGGTGGTTCCTCCGGATGCCACGAAGGTATTACCCAAGAACCTTTCCCTTACCGCCTGCTCTATGTGTTCAAAGCCCACAAGCCTGGTTATGCCAAAGAAAAGCCCTATCATTGCCATGTTGGTGGCAAGCTCGGTGCCAGCCAGTTCTAAGGCGAGCTTGGTAGCTGGGAACATATAGACCTTTGTGTTTAGCTCCTTGAGGATTTGCCAGTCTTCTGGTGGGATTATATCCACATCGGTGTTTATTATTACGATGCCACCTTCCTTCAGCCCGGAGTAAAAGGGCATGGTGTAGGATTTGCCGTGGGTGATAACCTGAGGGTGGTAGATCATGATCACATTGGGATAAACCACCTCACCCACTTCGTAGATGGGCTGGTCGGACACGCGCACATAGGCTTCCACGGGTGCCATTCTCTTTTCGGAGCCAAAGAAGGGAACCAATGTGGCATACTTGCCTGCGGCGGACATGGCATTTCCAAGAATGTGGGCGGAGGTAACCACCCCCTGCCCACCAACGCCCGCTATTCGGATGTTATAACGCTTCATGCCTTAACCTCCTGAGACTGCTTCTCTATCTCTTCAAAGTATTCCTTTACTTCGTCGGTCATCCATTCGTAAAAGCCAAAGTCTTGCTTTTCCCTCTTGCGTGCATCCTCAAGAACCTTCTCGGTGGGTATGGAGTATTCAATGTTGCAAGAGGTGTAGGCGTGTATAAAGGTGGGTCCAAGGTGCCTTGCGGCAAGGATAGCCCTCCTTATGGTCTTTGCGATCCTTTTGGGATTGGTAGGGGCAATCTTTGCCACATAGACGCAACCGGCGGTCTTTGCCAGCTCCACCGCGTTGATCTTGTCAAACTGCTTTCCTTTGGGAGCCATCTTTAGCTGAACACCCTTGGGAGACATTCCACTTTCTTGCCCACCTGTGTTTCCATAGACTTCATTATCCACCATTATGGTGGTGAATTTTTCCCTCCTGAACCAAGAGTGCATGGTCATTCCAAAGCCTATGTCTATGAGACCACCGTCTCCTGCGATAACAACCACATCCTTTTCCTTATCGGGGAACCTAATAGTCAGAGCCCTCTTTAGACCGGATGCCACCGCGTTGGTGTCTCCGTAGTTTCCGTAGATAAAGGGAACTGCTGCCTGAGATAGTGCCAATCTTGCACACCCTGCGGTGCCGATGACTATGGTATCCTCCGGGTTGGGAAGGGCCGCGTAAAAAACCCTAATGAAGTATGCCATAAAGCAACCCGCACACATAGGATGCTCTTCCACAAGCTCCTTGAACTGTCCGAGCTGTTGGACATCTATCTGCCTGCCAAACTGCCCATACTGGACTAGGTCCACATAGTCCTTGGGCATGTATCTCTCAAAGCCTGGGGATATTCTTACGTATTCCAAGCCCATGATAACACCTCCTTTTAATTTTTTATACTACCACCTTCTTTTCCTTCTTGATGCCAAGGGCGGAATAGACCTTTTCCATTATAAGCTCCACTGGTAGGGTCATACCGCCGTAGACCCTTGGACCACCTATTACCTTGTCGTTGTCTGGAATGGCTGCCTTTACCTCCTGGGCAAGCCATCCCACTATGTTGTGCTCGGGCACTATGACCGCCCTTGCCTTTTTGAGCACTTCCCTTATTTCCTTTTCGGGGAAGGGTCTTATGGATTTTACCTTTACCAGACCCACGTTGAGACCTTCCAACTGGGCATAACGGACCGCCTCTCTGCCCTGCGCCGCCGCACAGCCGGAAGCCACTATGAACACCTCCGCATCCGGATTGACCACCTCTATGGGACCACCCAAATACTTGTAGATGTATTTCATAGTCCTTATGTTGGAGGACCAAACCTCCTGCTGCCATACTGCGTGAATTAGGTAGCTCATGAAGTTGGACTTTTGCACGGGTGCGTCCCTCTGGATCCTTGCGGGTGGTATTTCACAGTCGGTGGGAGGAACAGGTGCCTCATAAGGGTCCCTTGGGGGCAATTTCATATCCTCGGGGGTCATGCTCACATAACCCTTTGCGTGGGTGACGAAAAAGCCCTCCGTGCATACCGCCACGGGGATATAAACATCCACCTTCTCGGAGATCACAAAGCTTGCCAAGGTAAAGTCAAAGGCATCCTGCTGGTTTTCCGCATGAAGGACAATCATACCGCAGTGGAGAAGGTAGGCGATCTCCACGTTGTCGGGCTGTATGGAAAGGGGTGCATTGACGACCCTTGTGAGAACTCCCAAGACAGCAGGTATTCTGTGCCCGGGCCAGGACGCTATGGCTTCGAGACCCCTCAGAAGTCCAGGTCCAGAGGTAGCAGAAAAAGCCCTTACACCGCCTCTGACCGCACCCGCTATGGCGGACATGGCACCGTATTCTTCCTCAGCCCTGTAGTAGTCCTTAAGGTAGCCCTGAGCCCATATGTCCCCCACCAAGTGCATAACCTCAGACTGAGGGGTAATTGGGTAGGCTATGGCTATATCTACGTTGGCGCGCTTTACCGCCTCCGCCATAGCTTGGGCGCCCGTGATAAACTTGCGCTCCCTTGGGGCTTCTAACAAAAGATAATCTGCATCTACAACCCTTTGCTCTGGCATGGCACTACCTCCATTGTTATTCTGCTTCGGTTACATGCTCATCCTTTTTGGGAATAAGCAAGTATGAATACTCTCCGTAATCCACCACCGAAAGGTTCTCCCAATTTTCTTGAGGTAGGGATGGGTTCTCGGGTGGAAGCTTTGGCTCCCACTTTATACCGAGTTCTTCTCTGACTTGCACGAGAACATCTTTAAACCTTCTTATCTCCTCCGCATGCACATCCCTGAGGGACACCATGGCATCTTCGTGTCCCATCTCTGCGCACAGGGCTATGGTAAAGCAGTTGGTCCCTGCCCTGATCATTCTCAAGGATAAATTGGCATAATGGCAATGAACACCCACAAATATACAGGCTTCTATCTTGTTGTGAAGGATGGTAAGGTTAGGGTGGTTTGGGTTTATCTCCGCCTCTGGGTCTATTTTTGGATACTTGGGTCTGTAGTCGGGCATGGGTATGATCCGGCAGTTGGGTATTTCCATGGCAAGCTCCAGCACTGCCTTTGCCTTTTCCATGGCGCTGGCGTTCCATCCCCACAGGACTTGAGGACCTGGAAATATGGTAGGATTCCTACGGGTAAGCAGGGCTTTTGCCGCCTCTCTCATGGCTATTTCTTCATCCACTACTTTGCCATAGAGGAGTGCTTTGCCCGGGGGTGACAGTTCTACACCCTCAAAGGCTGGGGGCGTAGGTATATAACCAGCTGGTCCTAGAAGTACCTCCATCTTTACCTCCTTACTTTTGGATTATAAAAAAATTAGCATGTATTGAAAGGCTGTCAAGCGTAAAAGGTATGATTTTCATCATAGACTACTTCTTAGACTGATCCTTTTTCCTCTCCCACTCTTCAAGCTTGGGCGAAAGCCTTTTATAGAGAGCGTTTGCCAGAAAGATTATGATCAAAATCAAGGGCAAACCTACCAAAAGCATCACCAGAAGGAGCATTCCAAAGGACAATAGCCAAGCCAAGATTTCATCCATCCCCAACCACCAGGTTTATAAGCTTATTTTTTACATACACGACCTTTTGGAGCTTTTTGTTTTCCAACGCCTTTGCAACTTTCTCTTGGGCTAAGGCTATGGACTTTACAGCATCCTCTTGGGCGTCTACAGGAACTTTGACGACTGCCTTTAGCTTTCCGTTAACCTGCACCGCTATCTCCACCTCTTCCTCTTTTAGTGCCTCTGGGTCTGGCTGTGGGAAGGTGTCCATGGGCTTCTGGTTGCCCAGCTTGTTCCACAGCTCCTCGCAGAGGTGGGGAGTAATTGGGTAGAGCATAAAAAGAATTAGTTCAAGGGCTTCCTTCAAAACTTTGTAGTCTGCTTGGGTTTCCGGCTTAAAGTCCTGAAGGGTGTTTAAAAGCTCCATTATGCCCGCGATGGCGGTGTTGAAGGAGAGCTCCTCCATGTCCTGCAAATACTTTTTTAGGGTTTGGTGGGCTTTTCTTCGCACATCCCTTGCCCTGCCTTCCACCCTTGAGAGCTCCTCCCTTGTGTATGAAAGATTCCTCAGCCTTTCAAGGTTTTCATGAAAGAAGCCCCAGAGCCTCTTTAGAAATCTGTGGGCACCCTGCAGACCTTCTTCTGTCCATTCAAAGTCCTTTTCTACAGGTCCCGCAAATAGTATGTAGAGCCTAACCGTGTCTGCCCCGTAGCTGTTGACCATATCCTCAGGGTCCACGGTGTTTGCCTTAGACTTGGACATTTTGGCGGTTTCACCCACCGCAGACTCCACCTTTTTTACAAATTCCTCTTGGTAGATTCCAAGCCTTTCCAATAAGAACTTAAAGTTATCTCCAACAGACAGCTTGTTTTCCTTTAGGAATTCACCAATGATCATAGGAATTTATTTTAAAAAATTTTGGTTTATCTTAATATATGAGATATGCCGGAGGCAAAAAGTAAGCTAAGTAAAGTCCAAAAGGCAGCTATACTGCTTATGGCTATGCCTCCACAAGTGGCGGTGGAGGTAATGAAGGAGCTGGATGATAACGAGATCCAAGAGATATTAGTTCATGCATCCGGCCTAGAGGGCATCACACTAAAGGACATAGACGAAGTAGGTAAAGAATTTATAGAAGAGTATAAGGCAACATCCTTTATAACCCCCGATATAGATGCCCTGTTGGAGTTTGCAAGAAAGGTCCTGCCCCCAGAGAAATTTGCAAAGATGTATGAGTTCCTTAGTAGTTCCAACCTTATAAAGAGCTTTCAAGAGTTGGAGAGAGTGGATGAAAAACTTTTGGCAAACCTTTTAAGGAATGAACATCCTCAGACAATAGCGGTAGTTCTGTCTCAGCTTTCGTCGGCAAAGGCGGCAGAGGTTCTCAAGCTTTTACCCGATAGCCTGAAGGTGGAGGTTGCCAAAAGGATGGCAACCCTTGAAAACATATCCCCCGAGCTCATGGGAGAGCTAATTGAGGTTATAGCAGAAGAAATAAGGAGCATGGGCGTAGGCGGAGTTATGCAGAAGATGGAAGGCATACCCCTTGTGGCTAACATTCTGAACGTGCTTGATAGGAATACCACCAACAGCATACTGGCAAAGTTGGAGCAAGAAGACCCCTACTTGGCGGAGAAGATAAGGGAAAAGATGTTCACCTTTGAGGATATAAGGAAGCTGGACAACAGGGCTATAGTGGAGATTCTAAAGACGGTGGATAAGAACGTGCTTATGATAGCCCTTAAGGGAGCACCGGAGGATATAAAGGAGAAGTTCCTGTCTAATATGTCCAAAAAGGCATCAGAGATCATGAGGGAGGATATGGAGGCTATGGGACCAGTCAGGGCAAGCGAAGTAGAAAGGGCTCAAAAGGAGGTAATAAAAGTTATTAAAAATCTGGCAGACCAAGGAATAATAGACCTCACGGGTGGAGAATACTATGCGTGAGGACTTTAAACCACTGCACTCAGTGGAGTATGTCCTTCCAAAGGAGGGCAAGGGAGGTAAGGAAGGTAAAGAAGAAAAACTGGGAAAACAGCAACTCCTTAAGCAGATTGAAGCTTTAAAAGATACTGTAAGCTCCCTTGAGGCAGAGCTGTTAGAATGCAAAAGAACGAACCAAGAGTTGGAAAGACTGAACTCCAAGCTTGTGGAGGAGAAAAACCTTTTGGAGGCTGAAAAGAGTGCCTTGGAGGAAAAGATCACAGAGTTAAAAGCCCTCCAAGGGTATGTTGAAGGTTTGTGCCAAGCCCTTTTGGAGAAGTTCTCGGAGGTGGAAGACAGGGTAAGGAATGAGATAAAGGATACCGCCTTGAACATAGCCAAAAGGCTCTATTTAACGGAAAAGCTCCCAAAGGAGGATGTCGTTCTTCAGTCTTTACAAAAGGCTTTAAACAGTGGCATTTCTTTGAAAGGATACATAAGGCTAAGGGTAAATCCCCATGATTTACCAACGGTGGAGGAGTTTTTAAAAACCTTGGACTTAAAGGATGTTCAATTGGAGCTTATAAAAGACGGACATCTAAGCAGGGGAGAGTTTTCCATAGAGACTGCAGATTTTTGGATAGAAAGAAGACTGGAAGACCTGCTGACGGATATAGAAGAGGAGCTTTGAACTACCTTTTAACCCCGCTGGAGATCTCTGTAAGGGGTAGCACCACGCCTAGGACCACAAAGGCAACCAAGATGCCTATTATCAACATGGCAATGGGCTCTGCCAACCTCATCCAGAGGTTTATCTTTCTCATAGCTTGCTGGTCGTAGAGTTTTTCTAAGAGTTCCAGAGCCTTTTCTAACTCTCCGCTCCTTTCACCAGTTGCCAAAAGACCCACAAAGAGGGAAGGAAAGACGCCGGTAGCCTTGAGAACCTCCGCCAAGCTTTTGCCCTTGGCAATCTCTTTGGGCACCTCTTTTAGCTTGCCCTTTATGTAATGATTGGTTATGGTATCTATGCCCAAAGACACCGCCCTAACGAGGGGAATGCCGGAGAGCAAGGACATACGCAGACTGCCCGCAAACCTTGAAAGCTGAAAGTAAAAGGAAACCTTGCCAAAAATGGGAAGCTTAAGGTAATACTTGTCTATGTTTTCCCTGCTTATGAGCCTCCCTTTAAAAACAAAAAGCAGGATAAACAGAGGAAAAAGGTAAAAGACATAACCCATCAGCTTGGAGGAAAAGAGAAAGATCTTTGTTATCAAGGGCAGATCCTTTCCCAAACCAGCCAGCACGCCGGCAACTTTTGGGATCACAAACTTAACCACCGCAAACACCGAAAGAAGGCTAAAGAGGATCACAAAGGCAGGGTAAGTTAGAGAAGACAGAACCTTTGCCCTTACCTGTGCCATTCTGCTGAGGAACTCTCCCGCAATTTCAAAGACCTTTTCTAAGTTTTCGCCCCTTTCGGCGGTCTTTAGCATCTCCAAAAAGAACTCCGGGAATATGTCCGCCCTGCCAAAGGCAGTATGCAAGGGCTCTCCCTTCTCTATTGCGTCCTTTACAGAAAGTAGAGCCTGTTGAACCCTTTTGTCCTCCGCCTGCTGGATGGCAGTCTCTAAGGCTTTTGGTAAGTTTAGCCCAGAAGATAGCAGCATAGAAATTCGTGTTAGCAAAAAGGCAATATCCTCTTGGGAGGGCTTTCTTTTAAAAAGCTCCTTACTCCAAGGGCTCTCGGAAACATCCTCTATCTTTAAGGGCTTTATGCCCTGAGAAATCAAAAGCTCGTAAGCAGACACTCCCTCCGGTACTTCAACCTTGCCACTTCTCACATTTCCAAACTGGTCTATGCCCCTGTATAGCTTTACCCTACTCATGGCTTTATAAGATATTCCCTGCCATTTAGGGTTATACGATAAAGGTCTGGCAGTCCCCTATAGGTCTCCTCAGTCTTACCACCCTTCACCGCAGAAAAGAAAAGTTCCTCAAACTTTCCCAACTTTACAAGCCTGTCATCCTCGTAAAACTTTATATCTCCGTAAGGATAGGGAAACTCGTAATAGTAAAGCACACCATCCTTGTAAATAAAGGCACACTTTACTAAGCCTTGGTAGTAATCCCCTGCGTAGGTGTGTAAAAATAGCTTATCCCTTTCCATGTAGGCGTCCTTTGCGGAGATGACCTTTCTTTGAATGTTCCAAACCAAAAGGGCTTCCTCCTTTAGCCTTTGGCTATCCCCCGCAAGAAACACCGAAGACTCCACGCTGGATTTAAAAACATAAGAAAAAAGCCCAAAGACAAGCCCAAGCAAGGTTATGACTATGATTAACTCAAGAAGGGTAAACGCCCTTTTCATTTTTTGAAAAGGTATATCACCGCAGAGCCATAAGAGAGCTCCACCTCTTTAATGCCCGGATAGTCCTTTAGCTCCCTTTCCCTAACCTGCACACCCTCCAACCTGTTTTCCAAAATTTTGTTGTTCAAAAGGCTCATATCTTGGTAAAGGCTCTTGGCAAGCTCGTAATCCTTGCGTGCAGAAAGCAAAAGCTCAAAGAGAACGCTAAAGGTGATCACCAAAACGGAAAGGGCAACCAAGACCTCTATGAGGGTAAAGCCCCTACAAGTTCCAAACATCTAAGTCATCTTCTGTGCCTTCTTTTATGTCTGGACCCGCAGACCTCAGCTCAAAGGGCTTATTCACCCCCGGGGAAACATAAATAAAATCTTGATCCCACGCATCCTTGGGCATTTTGTCCAGATACTGCCTCCATCTGGTTGGCACCGGCGGAGTGTTTGGCTTTTCCACTAAGGCTTTTAGACCCTGCTCGGTGGTAGGATAAAAACCATTATCAAGCTTGTATTGCTCCAAGGCATCCTTTATAGCCTTCATCTGAACCCTTGTTGCCTCCACCTTTGCCTGATCAACCCTGCCCGTGATCCTTGGCACCACAATGGCAGCAAGAATGCCCAAAATCACAATAACCACCAAAAGCTCTATGAGAGTAAAAGCCTTTCTCATGCCAAAAACAAAAAACCCCGCCAGAGGGCGGGGCGGTGCAACCTCTAACACTTAGAATTGGGTTTGGAGGTGGAGTGTGAAGTCGGTGAAGCTCTTTCCGGTTGCACCCTTTGAGTCAGTGTTTCTGTTCACAGAGTCCACACCCAAGGATACCTTTGCCGCTTGACCCTTGATGTAGTAGTGGGCAAAGACGCCAACCCTCGTGTTCTTGGGTTGGAGTGTGCTTACAGCAGTTGCTCCAGTGCCAGTGTTGAACTGGCGACGATCTTTATTCTTGTTTTGCTCCCATCTTATTGCCAAGGCTGGCTTTCCAAAGCCCACCATTTGGTCATATAGAAGTTGTCCTTGGGCATAAATTTGGGTTGCTTTGCCATAGCATACGTTATTTGCAGGACATGTGGGAGGATTATTATAACCATAAGGCACATCCTTTGCGTCTATGTATCCCACTTGAAGGTTGGGAACTAGGTCTCCAAACTTTTGTTCGTAGAGCATATCCGCCGTCCACATCTTAGCATCCTTTGTGTAGTTATTCGCAAGACCAGTAGTTTCTACACCCACTACCCTATAACCTACGCCGAGGGTAAGAACATTCTGCCTGCCAAGGTAGGTGTCTGAAAGGGTGTATCCAGTTTCTGGCTTAAAGCCAAGCATGGTGGGGGTAAATTGAACCCTTATGGTGTAGGCAAGGGAGTCTTTAGTGTTTGCACCAAAGAAGCCTCCTCTCCTATCAAACCTACCGTCAGAAACACCCAAGTAGTACTTTAGCATACCGTCTGCCACATTACCCCAAACGACTATTCCTGCATCCCTGCTACCGTCATTAAGCAGACCTTGTGCGTGTGTGGGGTTTATTGATAATCCCGTAAATACATCACCAAGTGCTTGGGTTGGGATAAGGAAGTTGTAAGAGGATGTCAGGGCTATTCTGGAGAAGGGAACCCTCATTGCACCCGCTTGAACCCTGAACTCTTCCGCAAACTTCATTCCGATGAAGGCGTCCCTAACAATGAATGATTGCCTAAAACCAGGGTTGCCAGCTTCTGCGTTGATGCTGAAATACACCAGCTTATTCACTTGCCCGCTTGCAGTGATGTTGACCAAATTCACAGAAAAGTTTGTGGCGTTGTGGTCTGTGGCTGCATTTGTCCTCTTGCCCTCGTTTCTTCCCCATACTTGGGTGGAGAAGCCGATGTCTGCAAAGGTTTCCTGGTCAATGCTTACTCTCCAGGCGTGGGCTGGCAGGGTAGAAATACCCATCAGTGCTGCCATAGCTAAAAGGCTCTTCCTCATGCTAATACCCTCCTTTAAAGGTTTTTTGGATGGTTTTAATGATAGCATAAGGAAAAAAGTTTGTCAAGAGGTTTTTTTAGATGCAAACTTGCAGTTGGGTGTTTGGAAGTTGTGTTTTTTGTGGGTTTTTGACGCTTGCGTCCTTTTTTGCAATTTTGCAGTGAGGCTCTGTTTGAGGTAGGTTGATATAATTAAAGCCATGAAGTGGCTGAGGCGGGTTTTTATTCTTTTTATAATACTCTTTGTGCTCGGATTTCTGGGAAGTTTGTTGGCAAGGCTCCCGGTGGGAGACCGGGTGGCGGTTTTGAGAATAGATGGAGTTCTGGTCAATTCGGAGCCCATCGTTAGGAAGATAGAAAGTCTAAAAGAGGACAAAAGCGTGCGGGCTTTGGTGGTTAGGGCGGAAAGTCCGGGGGGCTCGGTGGGGGCGTCTCAGGAGATATACAGGGCTCTGGAACGGTTCAAGGAATCCAAAAAGCCGGTGGTGGTGTCTATGGGTAACGTGTGTGCTTCTGGGTGCTTTTACCTGGCTATGGCGGGGGACTACATATACGCAAACCCGGGGACTATAACGGGTAGCATAGGGGTCATCATCCAGCATACAAACCTAAAGGAGCTCTTGGAAAAGCTTGGCATAAAAACCACCTCCATAAAAACCGGAAAGTTCAAGGATACCCTATCTCCCACCAAGGAGCTAACGGAGGAGGAAAAAAGATACCTTCAGGAGCTCATAGACAGGGCATACGAGCAGTTTTTGAACGCCATACTAAAGCACAGAAAGGAGGTAGACCCCAACAAGCTAAGAGAGATAGCGGACGGCAGGGTATTTACGGGGGAGGATGCCCAAAAGCTCAAGCTGGTGGATGGCTTGGGTGGGCTCCAAGATGCCATAGAGAAGGCAAAGGAGCTCTCTAAGGCAGAAAAGCCAAGGGTCTTTTATGTGGAGGAGCCAAAGGGCTTTCTCAGAAGGCTCCTTGAAAACCGCCTTGGTGCTGGCTTTGGTGTGGATGCTCCTTTGATGCTATACTACCTTATGCAATGAGGGCGGTTTTAATCACTGCCACAGACACGGGCGTGGGAAAGACCTTTATTTCTTACAACTTGGTTTATGCCCTAAAAGAAAGGGGAGTAAAGGTGGGCTACCTAAAGCCCATAGAGACCGATGTGAAGGATGTGCCCCAGGATGGGGCTTTGCTCTGCAGTCTTACAGGGCAGGATTTGGAGGAGGCGGTGCCGGTTAGATACTCTCTGCCCCTCTCTCCTTATGCGGGCATCTTGGAGGAGAAGAGGGATTTTTCCCTTGCGGGTTTAAAGGAGCATTACCTTAGGCTTTTGGAAAGGTATGAGTTTTTGGTGGTGGAAGGAGCCGGTGGCGTTGCGGTGCCCATAAAGAGGGATTACAACTACGCCCACTTAGCCTTAGACTGGGGGCTTGACCTTTTGCTGGTAGCTCGGGCTGGGCTTGGCACCATAAACCACACCTACTTTAGCTACTTTTACGCAAAGAGCATGGGGCTGAACATCTTGGGAATAGTTATGAACGGTTTTGAGGGGAAGGATGTTTCAGAAAAAACTAACCCGATCATAGTGGAGGAGCTAACGGGAATAAAACCCTTCCAAGTGCCAAGGGTGGATGGGTTAATTCTTGAGCCTTCCCTCCGAGATAGCCTTGTTAGCCTTGTCGGGTTTTAGCATTTCATAAAAGGATACTCTCTCCACAAGTTCCTTAAAGTATGGTGCTGCGGCGGTGCCACCAAAGGCTCTACCCTTTGGCTCATCCACCATTATGCCCGCCACGTATTTTGGATTGGTTGCAGGAAAGTACCCCACAAAGTAGGCAACCACCTTTTCCATAGAGTATTTGCCCGTTTTAAAGTCAAACTTCTGGGCGGTGCCCGTTTTGCCCGCTATGGTAAAGTATTGGGACCTGGCTTGGGTTGCGGTTCCCTCTTCCACCACCCTTATGAGGTTTTTATGTAGCCAGTTTAAGACCCTATCAGAAAAGAGCTTATCCCTTAGCACTTTGGGTGGTTGGTTTGGTTCATAGACTATACGGGGCTGGATTATTTGGTTGGTAGCAAGCCCACCAAAGGCTACGCAGAGGTTCAAAAGGTTAGCACTCAAGCCCTGTCCTATGCTGGCGTAGATTATGTTTGCGGGATAGTTAAGGTTTGGAAGCTTTGGCTTTGCCTCTCCGGGTAGCACCCCAAAGGTGGATTTAAAGTGCATTTTTTCAAACAGCTCCTCCACATCCTTCTTTGAGAGAAACCGGGCTATTTTGGCAGTTCCCACATTGGAAGACTTTATGAGCACCTGGTCCAAAGACAGAACTCTGTAGGGATGCACATCCCTTATGGTCCTTCCAAAGAACTCTGCCCTTCCTCCCTCTGTATCCACACTGTAGTTAAAATTTATGTATCCCTTCTCTAAAGCCTGTCCTATAAAAAAGGGTTTCATCACCGAGCCGGGTTCAAAGGGGTCCGTTATGGCGTAGTTCCTCCTGTTTTCCGGTCTTGCCTTTTGGTAGTGATTGGGGTCGTAGTGGGGATAGTTTGCCAAGCCGAGAATGTCTCCGGTTTGTAGGTCTATAACAATTAGGGCGATCCTTCTTGGGCTCCAGTCCTTTACGATCCTCTCCTTTATATCTTCCAGTATCACTTGAACGCCAAAGTCTATGGTTAGCTGGAGGTCTTGGGTTTTGTAGTCCCTCTCTTCCTCCTCCAAGTTGAGCACAAGCCTTCCACTCTTTGGTGAATACAAAAAGACCTTTTTAGCCTCCTTTGAGTAGAGCTTATGATCAAACATATACTCAATGCCCTCAAGACCCCTTCCATCCGCACCCACAAAGCCTATAAGGTTGCTCGCCAAATAACCGTGTGGATAAACCCTTTTGTAATCCTCCTGAACACCCACCGCATTTTGGTTCTGCGTGTCCCTTATAACGCCCCTCACATAGTTTATGTGCTCTTTATGTATGTTCCTTGCCAACCATACAAACTTACTGTTTGTGTTTAGCTTTTTTAGTATTTCCTCCTCCCTTTGGTCTAAGACAGCAGAGAGCCTTCTTGCCAACTCTTCTCTGTTTTGGACGGAATTTGGAAAGGCAAATATGGAGAATGTGGGCATGCTTATGGCAAGCTCCACCCCCTTTCTATCCTTTATGGCTCCCCTATAAACGGGAACCTTTTCCACCACCGCCTTTGGGAATTTCTCCACAACCCTTTCTATGTATTCGGTCCTTCCAAAGAGCTGAATGTATGCAAACCTTATAACCACCACCAAGAAGCCCAAGAAGATAAGAAAGGCTAACAGGTAGATTTTAGTGTTCTTTACTGTGTTTGGCATGCAAGGCTTATAAACTCTTTGAACACATCAAAGGCATCGTGTGGTCCCGGAGATGCCTCCGGGTGGAACTGGAAGCAGTATATGGGCAGATACTTGTGCCTAAAGCCTTCCAATGTTTGATCCAAAAGGTTTATGTGGGTCAGTTCCACATCTTTGAGGCTTTCGGGCTCTACCGCAAAGTTGTGATTTTGGGCGGTTATGTGAATTCTACCGGTGCGCAGGTCCTTTACCGGATGGTTCCCTCCGTGATGTCCAAACCTCAGCTTGTAGGTCCTTCCGCCGAGGGCTAAGCCTATGATCTGGTGCCCAAGGCATATGCCCATAATGGGCAGTTTTTCCATGTATGCGCGCACCAGCCTTATGCCCTCCACCACCCTTTGGGGGTCTCCCGGTCCGTTGGAAAGAAAGATGGCGGAAGGTTTAATCTGTTCTATAGTTCTCTGGGCATTTTCTGGTGGGATCACCACCACCCTTGCCCCCTCTTGGGTGAGCCTTCTGAGTATGTTTTTTTTGACGCCAAAATCCACCACTGCAATGAGAGGCTTTTTGTTCTCCTTGGCTACATAACCCTTCCTTAGGTCCCAGTCTCCCTCCTTCCAGTAGTATATCTCCTTGGTGGCAACCTCTTGGACCAGGTCCAGCTCCGAAATGTCTGCGTAGCTTTTTGCCTTATGAACCAAACTCTTTGGGTCCAAATCTACGGTGGATATGATGCCCTTTATGGCACCCTTTTCCCTTATTCTTTTGACCAGAGCCCTTGTGTCTATGCCCCATATACCTAAAACTTGGTTTTCTTTCAAATACTCATCCAAAGACTTCTTTGCCCTCCAGTTGCTGTATATGGGAGAAAGCTCCTTTATTACAAGCCCATTGACCTGGACTCTATCGGACTCCACGTCCTCCTCATTTACTCCGTAGTTTCCTATTTGGGTGTAGGTTAAGACTACGATCTGCCCTTTGTAGGAGGGGTCTGTGAGGATCTCCTGATATCCAGTCATGGAGGTGTTAAAGACCACCTCCCCTAAGGTCTCCCCCTCTGCACCGAAGGAATAACCCACAAAGTAGGTTCCGTTCTCAAGGGCTAAGATGGCTCTTTTCATAGCTCTTTGGCGGAGAGGGCGGGATTCGAACCCGCGGTGCGGGGATTACCCGCACACAGCATTTCCAGTGCTGCACCTTCGGCCACTCGGTCACCTCTCCTGCAGTATAATTATAAGCAAATTTGAAGTTTCTTGAGTTTATAATCTTCCCGATGAACAAAGCCCTATGTCCCGTTTGTGGAGCGGTAAGTGAAAAAGTGTTATCTTCATACCGTTCGCAGTATAGCCCTGGAGACTACAAGCTCTACAAGTGCGAAAATTGTGATATGGAGTGGTGGGAGCCCTTAAAGATGCAGGGCTATCTTTACGAAGAGGGGTTGTTTCTGGGATACGAAAAATTACACAGCCTACCAAACCTAAAACTCGGTTCAAACCATAGGGCTTTCTTTAAAAACTTTTCTGGACCTCGGAGTGGTAGGCTGTTAGATGTGGGATGCGGGAACGGAAAGTTTTTGATGGTAGCCAAAGGTTATGGCTTTGATGTGTGGGGTATAGATATAGACAGGCAAAGCGTAGAAATAGCAAAAAGCGTCCTTGGAAACAACATACACTTCATGGAATTGGGGCAATTTGTTAAATTCGCTAGGGAGAGAAATCTTGAATTTGATGTGATCACTTTCTTTGAGGTTCTTGAGCACCAAGACAGACCCATTGAGTTCCTTGAAAGTATAAAAACCATACTAAAAAAGGGAGGATATGTGGCGGGAAGCGTGCCAAACAGAGACAGGTGGATTATAGATGAGACCGAATGGGATTATCCACCCCACCACCTTTTAAGATTTTCAAAAAAATCATTGGAGACAACCCTGAAAGTTGCGGGTTTTAGCAATATAGAGGTGGTGAGCTTAGACTTTTCCTTCAAACTTAAGGAGTGGCTCTTTTATATAAAACAAAGGTATATAAACATTTCTTCAGTGCCAGGATTTATCAAGACAATTCTTTCTGTGCCATTAAGCTTGGTCTTCATTGGAGATCTTATAGGCAGGGGACCCTATCTGTATTTTCAAGCCGGAAAAATCTAAAAGAACTGTTTAAAAAATAACAAATTCTCACAAACTTTGACTTTAAATAAAAGGCTTGAATTAACATCCCCTCGGGGCTAAGATTAAAAAATCAACCTTAAAAGGAGGTTTTTTGCTATGAAAAAGCTAATTGCCCTTAGCCTTTTAGTGTTAAGCCCTTTGGTCTATGCCCAAACAGGACAGCATGAGCACAGAATGAGCCCACAGGTGCATAGGTGCATGAAGGTTATGGACGACCCCAAATACATGGAGGAGATGCTTGAGTATATGTTCCAAAAGAAGGATGAAATGAAAAAGATCCTTGAGAAGAACCCTAAAATAAGAAAGCAAATGGAGGAGCTCTTAAAATGAACAGACTTTTAGCCCTTTTGCTTAGCATCTTTGCTTTTGCCCTTGCCAAGCAGGAAATAATTGCCTACTACAACCCCAGCTGTGGCTGTTGCAGTTCTTACTTTTCAAAGTTAGAGAAGGAAGGCTTTAGAATAAAGAAGGTCAAAGTCTCCAACGAGGAACTGGACCGGATAAAAAACAACTCAAGGTGCCCTTGAACCTCAGGTCTTGCCATACGATGGTTTACGAGGGTAAGTTCATAGAGGGGCATGTCCCACCCAAGGGTGTAAGCCTTGTGCTGAGGGAAAAGAACATAAAGGGTGTGGCGTCTCCTCACGGTGTGAAGAGCGGAAGAGGTGGCTATGAGGATAGCTACGAGGTGGTAAGGTGAGCTTTCATAGAAGGGACCTTTTAAAGTTTATGCTGTTTTCTGGGTTGGCTTATTCCCTTCCGGGCTTTTCTGCCCTCAGAAGGCTTGAGGTGGCAGACTTCAAAGAAAAGGAAGGGCTATTGGAATATACGCTGATCATAAGAAAGGAGCCTGTGGAGGTTGGTCAAAGAAGGGGCACGGGAGTTTTGGTCAATGGTCTCTTGCCCTCACCCCTACTTAGGTTTAAAGAAGGGAAAGAGGTGGTTATAAATGTTATAAACGAGATGGAGGAGGAGACCTCCATCCATTGGCACGGCTTGTATGTGCCCAACAACATGGACGGCGTGCCGGGAGTAGTCTTTCCGGGCATTCCCCTAAAGGGAAGATTTACTTACAGGTTTCCGGTGGTGCAGTCGGGCACCTATTGGTATCATTCCCACTCTTTGCAGGAGCAGTTGGGATTTTATGGTCCCCTAATACTTGAGCCGAAGGATGGAGATCCCATAAAGGCAGACAGGGACTATGTGATCGTCCTTTCCGATTGGACTGACGAGGACCCCCACCGCATACTTTCTAAGCTAAAAAAGTATCCCGGATACTACAACTTCCAGAAGAGAACCTTGGGGGACTTTATAAGGGAAGTAAGAGAAAAGGGCTTTTCTCAGACGCTAAAGGAGAGGCTCATGTGGGCTCGGATGAGAATGGATTCAAGGGACATAGCAGACATCACTGGCTACACATACACCTACCTTATGAACGGGCAGACAACGCAAGAAAACCCCACGTTTATCTTTAAGCCCGGTGAAAAGATTAGGCTTAGGTTCATAAATGCCTCCTCCGCCACCTACTTTAATGTGCAAATTCCCGGTTTAAAAATGACTATAGTTCAAGCGGACGGACAGAATGTGTATCCGGTGGATGTGGATGAGTTCCGTATTGCCATTGCAGAAACTTACGATGTTATAGTTCAGCCCGAGGAGGAAAGGGCTTACGCCATCTATGCGGAATCTATGGACAGGAGCGGTTTTGTGATGGGAACCCTTGCACCGAGGGAAGGTATGAGGGCAGTGCCACCACCAAAGAGGGAAGTGCCCGAGTTGACCATGGAGGACATGGGACACCATGGACACACAAACCACGGACATCATCACCACCATGAAGGCTACAAGATGATGCTGGATGTGAAGAAAAACCCCTTTGGGGTGGATGCGGACATGGTAGTGGAAAGCCCAAGGCAAAGGTTGGAAGACCCGGGTGTTGGATTGAGAAACCAAAAACACAAGGTCCTAACCTACTCAGACTTAGTGAGCGCGGAAGAATACCCCATAGGAGAGCCAAGCAGGACCATAGAGATCCACCTGGTGGGCAACATGGAGAGGTTCATATGGAGGATGTACTCTTACGATGGCAAAAGGCTAACCTCAGGATTTGAGGACCTTATAGACCTAAAGTATGGAGAGGTGGTAAGGTTTGTTATAATAAACTACACCATGATGCACCATCCTATACATTTGCACGGCATGTGGATGTATTTGGACAACGGAGGGGACGCCCTGAACCCAAGAAAGCACACCATAGATGTAAAGCCGGGGGAGGTGGTTTTTGTAAATGTAAAGGCAGACAACCCTGGTCTTTGGGCTTTTCACTGCCATGTGCTCTATCGCATGGATACGGGCATGTTCCGAGTGGTGAGGGTGAGATAGATGAGAAGACTTCTTTTTGCAGTTCTGTTGCCGATATTTGCGGTAGCTTATGGAGAAGAGATAAAGCCCATGCATCCAACAAGGTTCGGTGGCTTCTTTGTGGATAAGTTGGAATACAGAACTAAGAACAAAGACCTAAAATTTCACATCTATTCCTTTTATGGAGGGGACTACCACAAGCTGTTGGTTGATGTGGAAGGAGAAAGGGGGCTAAAAAATAGCGAGTGGCTCCTTGAGAGGGCGGACCTGCTGTTTGTAAAGGCTATCTCAAGCTTTTGGGACCTAAGGGCGGGCGTGGGCTACGCGGGTAGCAACGAGGGTGGAAGGTCAAGGCTCGTGCTGGGTGTGAATGGTCTTGCACCCTACGGGTTTGATGTGGAGGCAAACCTAAACCTAACCAACAAAGGAGAGCTTTACGGAAAGCTTGGGGCGGAGTATGACCTTTCGCTAACCCAGAGGCTCATCCTTCAACCGAGCTTTGATGTTTCGGCAAGCACCAAAAAGATAGAACCCCTTGGAGTTGGGAGCGGTCTTAGTAAAACAGAGTTAGCCCTGAAGTTAAGGTATGAAATAAAGAGGGAATTTGCACCCTATGTGGGCATCTCTTGGGAAAGGCATTTTGGACAAACTAAGGAAATGGTGGGAGAAAGGGACCTTATAAACTTCCTGGTGGGTTTAAAAACTTGGTTCTGAGCCTTCAGCCTCCGCCCATAAACTTGCCATACCAACGAAGAAAGCCAAAAACCAAAAGGGTCAAAAAGACAAGAAATAGAACATAGAACAAAAGTTCCATAAGGATAAAATATTCCTGTGGAAGCACTCATTGACAAGTTTGTAAGGGAGGTTTCCCAGGTTCAAAATTCTCTCAAGGTTGCTTCTCCGTGGGTCAAAGGGGAGGTCTTGGAGGAACTTATAAAAGCCCTCAAACCTCAGGTAAAGTTGGAGGTTATTCTGAGGGCTGGGGAAAGAAGGGACCTTGAAATCACAGATTACAGGGTTTTCAAAGCCATAAGGGACTTCGGTGGAGAAGTGTACATAAACCCAAGATTGCACGCCAAGTTTTTGATAATGGATGAAAGAAAAGCCTATGTAGGGTCTGCAAACCTTACTTACTCTGGCACTGTGGAAGGCAACTTGGAAGCCATGGTGATGGTTGAGGAGGAAGAGAAGATAAAGGAGCTTTTGGCACTTTGGGAGCTTTTAAAGGGATCGTCTGTTAAGCTGGACAAAAACACGGTAGCGGTTGCTCTGAGGGCACACTCTTCCACCGAGTTGGAGGTTTTGCTTTTGGAAGACCTGCCTGAGGAGAGCTTTTTGAAGGTAAATACGGATAAGGGCTTTTTGGTCTGTAAGCTCAGGAACGTTAGCACCTTGGGTCCCGATAGCCTCAGTCTAAAACTAAGTAGCTTTCAAAAGGATTGGGTGGTTGCCCTCATAAACAGCATGGCAGAGGAGGGTGGAAGGATAAAGGTTGGGAAGGTTTATGTAGTCTGCGAATACATAAAGCACAGGGAAAAGGAAAAGGAGAGCCTGTTTGGAGTTCCCTTGAAGACTTTGGAGGTGGGCACCCAGTTTGTAAGGATGGAAGAAGAAGAGGAGTTGAAGGAACTTATGGGCACCAACATGTCCGGCTATCCGATGGAGGTTAAGGTCTTTGCGGGCAAGCTCTTTGGTGTGGGCACACCCGCCTACTTGGACCTTACGAAGATCGCCACCATGCACATGGCGGTGCTTGGCACCACAGGTTCTGGGAAGACCACCTTTGTGGTTCGGCTTCTAAAGGACATAAAGAACAAAGGCTACGCCCAAGTTTTTGTCATAGACCTTTTTGGAGAGTATTTCAAAAAGCTGAAAGAAAACGAGGAATTCATAGATTATGTGAAGCTTCCCTATACCCTCTTTCCCGTAGGTGCGGAGGACATAAAGGAGCTGTTCAAAAAGTATGGCTTTGAAATGGGAGAAAGGTCCTCCCAAGAGCGCGCTTTCTTTGGGAAAATAAGGAGGTCCCTAAAGCCAGATTTGGAAAAGATCGCCTACAGTGAAAGGAGCTTGGAGGATATTCTCCTTGATGCACCCGCGGACATTAAAGAGCAGGCGGAGGACCTTTTGGAGCTTCTCTCAAGGGACTTTGGAGAGGATGCAGTAAGAAATCAAAGGCTAATATGGGAAAGGGCAAAGGAGGTGGTGAATTCTAAAAGTCCATTGGTTATATGTGATTTGAGCGATCTGGCAGACCCAGAGTCCCGCCTGAACATAGTGGGGCTTATCATGAAGGAGATCTTCCTTTCTTCAATGAAGGATGGCAGGAGGCGGATCATAGTCCTTGAGGAAGCCCACAACTTTGCACCGGAGAGGGGTGCCATTGACCTCCCTACGGGAAGGGAAAACATAGCCCTTCAGATGACAAAGAGGATAGCCTTGGAGGGTAGAAAGTTTGGCGTTGGGCTTGTAGCCATAACCCAAAGACCCGCAAACTTGAATAAATACATACTTTCTCAGATGAACACACAAGCCATATTCCGTTTGGTGTCCAAAAACGATTTAGACGCGGTGTCCGTGTTCTTTGGGGAGAGGGATTGGGGGCTTTTGAATTTATTGCCCCTTCTTAGACCGGGAGCCCTATATCTGAGCGGTCTGGCAGTGCCCTTTGGTATGCTCTTGGAGATTGAGCTTTAAACCTCCAAGAGGATGGTTACGGGTCCATCGTTTATTATGAAAACCTCCATATGGGCACCAAAGATGCCCGTCTGCACTGGCACATATTGGGAAAGCTTTTTGACGAAGAGTTCATACAACTCCTCTGCCCTCTCTGGCTTTTCTGCCTCCTCAAAGCTGGGTCTTCTGCCCTTTTGGGTGTTGGCATAAAGGGTAAATTGGGAAACCACAAGGGCAGAACCCTTCACATCCAAAAGGGAATACTGGAACTTACCCTTTTCGTCCTCAAATATTCTAAGATGCACCACCTTTTCCACCAGCTTATCCACTTTATCCTCTGTGTCTCCCACCCTAACCCCAAGGAGTATGTTCAGTCCCTTTTCTATTCTTCCCACCTCTTTGCCATCCACCACCACCCAAGAGGCCTTTACCCTTTGCACTAAGGCGCGCATGTTCAGAGCTTACAAAGGACAGGTATGATCTCGTAGCTTTGCTCCTCTCCAAGGATCAGCTTTATAAGATGGCTTAGGTTGGGTGAGTTGTCGGTAAAAAAGAGCCTCAGGGTCCCATTCCCTTCGTTCTTTGCCAACTTTTTGACCTCTTGGGCAACCGCTTGGGCAGAATCTACAATCTCCACATCTCCCATATACTCCTTTATTGTCTCTTTTAATAGGGGATAGTGGGTGCAGGCAAGTATGAGGGTATCCACCTTACCCTTCAGTTCTTCCAAGTAATACTCCACTACGCTTTGGGCTATCTTGCCGTTGATTATACCCTCCTCCACCAAGGGAACAAAGAGGGGGCAAGCCTTGGCTATAGGCTGTGCGCCCTGTTCCTTTAAAAGGTTTTGATATACCGCACTTTGCACCGTACCCCTTGTGCCTATTACTCCTATTCTTTTGGTCATTGAGACCTTCAGGGCTTGTTCAACGCCCGGCTGGACTACCCCAACCACAGGTATAGCTAAACCCTCCCTTAGAAGCTCCAGGGCGTAAGCACTGGCGGTGTTGCAGGCAACCACCAATAGTTCTATGCCAAAGGACAGAAGAAACTCCGCACACTCAAGGCTGTATCTTTGGATGGTCTCCTTGGACTTGCTACCGTAGGGCACTCGGGCGGTATCCCCCAGGTAAAAAAAATCCGCAAAGGGCAACTCTTCCCTTAGGGCTTTTAAAACAGTTAGCCCACCTACGCCCGAGTCAAAGATGCCAATTTTCATGATATTTTCATATAGCTTTTCCTATTATAATATACAGAATAACCTTATTTAGGAGGTGTTGTCATGAAGAAGGCACTCATACTATTGGCAGTAGGTCTTGTAAGCGTGTCCTTCGCCAGCCAACAGCTCGCCCAACAGAAGGGCTGTATGGCATGCCATGACATGAAGGCAAAGAAGGTGGGACCTTCCTACGCGGACATAGCCAAGAAGTATGCTGGAAAGTCTGACGCTGTGGATTACTTGGCGGGCAAGATCAAGAAAGGTGGTGCGGGCGTTTGGGGTTCTATACCCATGCCTCCTCAGAACGTATCTGACGCAGAAGCCAAACAACTTGCCCAGTGGATCTTGAGCGTAAAGTAAGAGAACTCTTTTCGGAGTTTGTCCAGCTTCACTTTAAAAAACCCGTGGAGGCGGACTTCAGGGACCTGAGGTCTGCCCTCCTCTTTTCTATGTTCTTAGAATGGTTCGGGCTTGACAATCCCTTAGGTATATACCTTTTGGACCTTTATCCGGAGCTTTTGTCTGAATTTCACCTTTGGCACCGAACCTTGGGCATAGAACACTCAAAGCTTGACTTTCTACCGTGCTGTTAAAAAAGGTTTATACGTTTGGAGGGAAGGGTGGCGTTGGTAAAAGCACCTTAGCCTGTGCCTTAGCCCTAAAGCTATCTGAGAAGGGTAAAACCCTTTTGGCTTCCTTGGACCCAGCACATTCCCTTTCTGGCATACTCAAAACATCGGTAGGGAGCAATATTACTCAAGTTCTCCCAAATCTTTATGCGGTGGAGTTTGATGCCCAGAGCTTAGCCCGGAGCTATGTAGATAGAGTTTTAAAGGGCTTGGAGGAAGTTCTTTCTCCCTCTGTCTTGGAGGGTGCAAAAAGGTTTGCGTCCTTGATTTCCTCCTCCCCCACCTCTTTGGAAACAGCAGTCTTTGACAAACTTTCTGAACTTTTGCCCCAGTATGAGTATGCGGTTTTGGACTTTGCGCCCACTGGACAGGTGCTCAGGTTCTTTGACTCTCTAAACTTGGTTCAAGAGTGGCTTGAGTTTTTGGTCCAGCTCAGCCAACGGCAGGAGGAGATAGACCGGTTTATGAACAGAAAGAGAAACCTACCCCAACTTCTCAGGGAAAGGCTCCAGAAGGTAAAATTCTTGGCAGAAACCTTGAGGGAAAAGGGGTTGCTCTTTGCGGTTGCAAGGCAGGAGCCCTTGGCACTCCAAGAGGCACAGATGTTAGAAAAAAACACCTTCATAAAAACAAAGAGGGTCATAAACTGCTCTGAAGAAGCCACAGAAGGGCTCAGCATTCCAAGGGTGGAAGACCCCTACGGTCTTGAAAACCTCAAAAAAATCCCCATAGAAAAGCTCGCCCTACTTTAACACTTTTCCCGTCTTTAGATAAAACACGTAAAGGTCAAGTTCTGCCAAACTCATACCAAGCCCTTGTGCCACTTCCTTGAGGGCTTTCTCTGACTGGAGGTATATTTTCCTGGTCATGGTTTTGTAGTCTGGAATGAGCCTTTTCTCTTTCAAAAACCTGAATATGTGTCTGTCTATTATTGCCAAATCCTTGTAGCCGATGTTTCGTAAAAAATGGGATGCTTCCTTTAGCCCAAAGCCCTCCACTTTGTATTTGGAACAGGTATCGCTTAGAAGGTCCCTGAGTTCTTGTGGGTTTGAGCCATTCTTTAAAAGCTCTAAGGTTCTGTGAAAGTTTTCCCTTGCCTTGACGATCCTTTCTGCCCTTTGGCGGGCAAACCTATGACCAAGGGATGAAAGAATTTCCGTTAGCTCCTCCAAGCTAAGGTTTTTAAACCCCTCCGTTCCTATTTGCATCTGTGCCTTTATGCCAAGGCTTGCGGAGGAGTTGGCGGTTAGCAAACAAAAGCAAAGTTCCGAGAATAGGTCCGCCTTATACTCCGCTTCCAAAAAGGGCTTAAAGTTAAAGTAGGTTTCTCCGAACCTTCCCAAGTTTTCAAACTCCTCCAGCCTTCTATGGACAAAGCTTTCAACTTTTTCCTTTGCCAGAAGGACATCCTCAAACACTGCCTACCTCCTTCATAAGCTCCACCGCACCTTTAAGGGTTTGGTTGTTTATTATGCCCATAAGCCTTGCCACCTCTTGCAGACGCTCCTCCTCTCCGAGCTCTTTTATTAAGACTTGGTTGCCATCCCGGTAGGTTTTAAAGTGTCTGTCTCCTGCTGACGCAAGGGCGGGCGAGTGGGTTATGGCTATAACCTGCATCTTTGAGGATAGTCTTTTCAAAAACTTTGCCATTTTGAGGGAAGTCTCTCCGCTTATGCCCACATCTATCTCATCCAAAAGGTAGGTTTGGGCTACCGGAGATAGCAAAAATAAACCCAGGGCTAAACGGGATATTTCCCCGCCGGAGGCAACCTCTGCCAAATCCTTGGGTGTTCCCCCGGAGGAGGAAAACAAAAACCTTACATCCTCAAAGCCAAAGGGTCCCTCTCTTTCTTCAAAGAACACATCAAAGACCCCTTTTTCCAAACCAAGCTCCTTTAAGCTATCCATTACCATGCCCACAAAGGCAGGCTTTTCTTCCCTTCTCTTGGCACTGAGCCTTTGCCCCACCTCCCTGAGCTTAGCCCTTAGCCCTTCCCTCCTGCTTTGAAGCCCCTCAAGGCTCAGCTCTATGCCTTCTAACCTTTTTATCTCCTCTTTGAGCCCTTCCGCAAGCTCTAACACTTCTTTGTAGCTTTTTTTGTATCTTCTTTCTAAGCTCTGCACCGCAAAGACCTTTTGGTTGAGCTGGTCTATCTCCTCAAGGTCCCAGCTTTCGTAAAGGTTGGAGAGCCTCTTTCTGAGCTCAAGAAATTCCTCCTGAACCTGCATGAGCGTCTCTTTTTCTTGGCTCAATCCCAAGCCCTCCAAGAGCTTTGCCAAGTTCTTCAGACTGGGTATCAACGCTTCGTCCAACAGTGCAACCCCCTCAAGGGATAACTTGTTTATCCTTTCCCCCTCTGCATACTTTTTTAGCACCTCCAAAGCCCTCTCGTATTCCTCCTCCGACCATCCCACCCTTTCAATATCCCTTAGCTCCTCTTTGAGTATTCTAAGCCGGAGGTCCCTCTCCCTCTCTAGGTGGGCAAGTTGCTCCAAGTTCTTTTCCACCTCCTTTAACTGCTGGTAGATCTTTTCAAACTCCCTTCTCAGTTCAATGGCTCCCGTGCTTTTATCAAAGACATCCCTCTGAAAGTCCCTTCTCAAAATTCTTAGCCTGTCGTCCTGCTCTTGGAAGAGTAAAGCCCTTGAGAGGACATCCTTGACCACCCTTTGGGTGCTGCTGAGCCCGTTAAGGTAAAACCTGCTCCTTCCTCTGCTTATCTCCCTTCTTAGGATGAACTCCTCATTTTCTAAGACTATCTCCGCCTCCACCGCGGTGCCTTCCTCGTAATCCCCCTGCTCCCCCATCAAAAACAAAAGGGCGGAAAAGGTCATAGACTTTCCTGTTCCTGTCTCCCCCGTGATCACGTTAAGACCTCTGTCAAAGAACAGCTCCTGCCCTTCTATGAGAAGGAACCTCTCTATGCTCAACCTAACCAGCATAAAAAAATAAGATAAGTTAAAATATACACACGTCGGGTGAAAAATTACCCCCATATTTGAGACTTCCTGAAAAAGCTACGAGCCTATAGCGTAGCCATAAAGGTGGGCAAGTAAAGTAATCCCTTTTCTCCACGCAAAGGATTTTTTCTTAAGAGATTCCCAGCTTTTGTGAATTTCTCACCCGACGTATACTGACGATTATAATTATCATATGCACACTTTCTCTCCTTTAGCCACAAACAGCTATAACCGATTGAGGGACGAGTCCCTTGACTTTAAAGGCATTCTAGCAGGTCAAGGACTTCATAGCATTCATCCATACCCCGCAATGTTTCATTTTTTACTGGTAAGAAAGTTTATTAACGAATTATCCAGTGAGGGTGACTTGATTCTTGACCCCTTCTGTGGTTCAGAAGTTTCGGCGGTTGAGGCACTAATAAACAACAGAAACTATGTGGGCTATGACATAAATCCATTGGCGGTTTTAATCGCAAAAGTTAGAACCACTCCTATATCTACGGAAAGGGCATTCAAGCTGTTGGAATTGATATTGAAGGAAGATGTAAAAGACTACGAAATCCCAAAATTTCCTAATATTGAATATTGGTTTGACGAGGATGTTATAGAAGAATTAGCAAAACTTAGGGCTATTATCTTTAGCATTGAGGATATTAAGCTTCAGAACCTGTTTAAGGTGGCTTTTTCTGAGACTATAAGATTGGTATCAAGGGCGGATCATAGTGAATTTAAGTTGGTTAGAGCTAAAAAAGCTAAGAAAAAGGATGTAAAGTTTGTTTTTGAAACTATTGCCAAAAGAAATATTATAAATCTCTCCGTCCTTTCTAATCTAACATTTAAGGCTCGCGTTGATATTCAGCAGTTCAACGTGCTGGACAATCTACCTATAGAAGATGAAAGTGTGGATTTGGTAATTACATCTCCACCATACGGAGATTCAAAAACCACAGTGGCTTATGAACAGTTCTCAAAGTTATCCATAAAGTAGTTAGGCTTAGAAGATAGCTTTAAAAATTACCAATTAGGAGCTAAGGAAAAAAGCTATAAATATGCTTTGCCCTTGGACGAACTTAACGAATACATTGAAAATATAAAAAGATCGGACGAAAAAAGGGCGAAGGATGTTTATAATTTTTATGCAGACTTATACATGGCAATTGAGAATATTTCAAAAAAAGTGAAATTGGGCAAATACGCCGTCATAGTTGTAGGTAATAGGAGAGTGAAAGGAGTTGAATTGCCAACAGATAAAATATGCGCAAGCTTCTTTAGCCAATTTGGTTTCGTTCATATTATCACCTTGGCTAGGGAGATCTCAAATAAAAGGATGCCCTCTGAGAACTCTCCCTCCAACGCTAAAGGCGACAAATCAAGGACTATGAAGTATGAGTATATTGTAATTTTGCAGAGAAAATATTAATGATGATGGTAAAAGATCAGATTCTCTACGAACTTTATAAAGGAAAAGATTACCACATTGAACCCACCTTAGAGAGAATTGAAAAGGCGGTTGAGTATGTGGGTTTAAAAAAGCCCTCCTATGTTTCCCTTTTGGTAGGTGGCACCAATGGGAAGGGCTCTACCTGTGCCTTTGCGGAGCGTATTCTCAGGGAGCACGGCTACAAAACAGGTTGGTTTGTCTCTCCGCACCTATACGATGAGAGGGAGAGGTGGAGGCTGAACGGACAAAAGATAGAGCAAGAGAGGTTAAAGGAGTATGTAAAGGAGCTAAAGGGTGTCTTTGAGAGGTTTAACCTTACCTACTTTGAGGCTTGCACCCTCGTAGCCCTAAGGTTCTTTGAGGATGAGAAGGTGGATTTTGCGGTCTTTGAGGTGGGAATGGGAGGCAGGTGGGACGCCACCAGAACCTGCAGACCTTCCGCCTGTGCCATTACCAACGTTCAAAGGGACCATGTAAAGTGGCTGGGTAAAAGTCCTGAAGAGAGGGCTTATGAAAAACTGGGCATATATGTGCCCGGCAGTCCCATTGTGATCGGCAGTCCCAAAGAACCTTTGTATCCCAAAGCCTTGGAGTTATGCGATCTGAAGGACCTGATCGTGGCGGGCATGGACTTTCTTGCTTACGGCAAAGTAAAAGGCATGCAAACCTACTTGGAGAACTTTAGCTCTGACTTTTTTTCAATAAGCTCCGCCAAGCTGGGGCTCTGGGGCAAGTGGCAAATAGACAACGCCAGCGTAGCCATTGCCTTGGTAAGCCAAGTTATAAAACTAAAAGAAGACCACACAAGAATAGCCCTTGAAGAGACAAGGTGGGAAGGGAGGATGGAAATTTTGAGGAAAAACCCTCTGCTGGTAATAGACGGTGCCCATAACCCGGATGGTGTCAAAAGGGTAGCCCATCAGTTAATAAAGCATGGCATAAAGCTGATTCCCGTATTTACCGGGCTAAAGGACAAGGAGTGGAGAGAGTCCATGACTTTCCTCCGAAAGCTTTCGGAAAAGATCTATTTGGTGCCCATCAACCACCACAGAGGAGAAGGGCTATCTGAACTGGTGCAACAAGCCCAAAGGCTGAACTTCAGGGAGATCGTCCCTCTGAGCTCTGCGAAAGATGTTTTTGGGTTAAAGGAAGATGTGCTGGTGCTTGGCTCTCTATACTTGTTGGGAGAAGTAAAGAAATGTCTGGAAGAAAAGAGGGAGTAGTTTTTGTGGGCTCTTTTAGGGAGAACTTTCCAGAGGATAACAGAAAGCATGTGGTCTTTGTGGGAAGGTCCAATGTGGGTAAATCCTCGCTTATAAACATGCTGGTGGGCAAAAAGGTAGCCCATGTTAGCAAAGAGCCGGGCAGGACTAGGGCTATTAACTTCTTCCTGTGGGAAGATGGGCTATATCTGGTGGATGTGCCCGGCTACGGCTACGCAAAGGTTTCTGGTGAAGAAAGGGAAAGGTGGAGGCTTATGATGGAAAAATACTTTACCCAGTGCAAAGAAAAAATCCAAAGGGTGTTTTTGCTCATAGACAGTCGGGTGGGACCTACACCCTTAGATAGGTCTATGATAGAGTTTCTTTCTTCTTTTAACATACCCTATGTGCTCGTTTTGACAAAAGGAGATAAGGCAGATCAAAGGGATAAAGAGAAAACCATAAAGGAACTGAGCCTTCTTTCAAAAGCACCCATTCTTATAACATCAGCCAAGGAGGGCAAAGGTAAAAGGGAGCTTTTAAAGTTCCTGAAAGTTGAATAAATTTAGGTGAATTGTGGTAGAATATTAGTATAAAACTTTTTAAGGAGGTTTAAAATGGCTAAGAGAGGAAGAAAGAAGGGCGGAGCCAGATACAGAAGGATCACCCTTTCTCTGCCCAAAAGGTTGTATTATGTGCTCAACGGCATAGCCATGGGAGATGAGAGAAAGCTAAACAGGTTGATCAAGGGCATCCTTGAGGATAAGCTCATGGAATCCACCGTCGCAGAACTGGAGCTTTATCTGGGAAGGGGTGAAGAGTTAGAGGAAGAGGATGATATGGAAGAGGCAGGGGAAGAGAAGAAGGAGTAAATGATCCACCCACGCATAAGGGGGCTGTCTGCCTATAAAACGGAGACCACTCCCTGCAAGGTAAAGCTCTCCTCCAACGAACTACCCATAAGGTTTCCGGAGGAGGTTAAAAGAAAAATAGGGGAGGTGATCTCCTCCCTCCCTTTGAACCGCTACCCAGACCCACATGCATCAGAGTTAAAAGAGGTCATAGCCAAAAGGTTTGGTGTTTCCACGGATAACCTGGTTTTGGGCAACGGTTCTGATGAACTCATTCAATACTTAACTATAGCGGTAGGAGAATTAAACAGTCCCGTCCTCTATCCTGTCCCCACCTTTCCCATGTATGGTATATGTGCCACCGCCTTGGGAAGGGAAAAGGTGGAAGTGTCCCTCAAAGAGGACCTGGACTTAAACTTGGAAGCCCTCTTGAGGGCGGTGGAGGAAAAAAGACCTTCCTTAGCCTTCTTCTCTTATCCAAACAATCCCACGGGCAACTGCTTTAGGGAGGATGCCATCAAAAGGGTTAGACAGGAAGGAGTATTTACCGTAATAGATGAGGCTTATTATCACTTCTCCGGAAAGACCTTTCTTACGGATGCCCTTCAAAGGGAGGATACTGTGGTCTTAAGAACCCTCTCCAAGATAGGTTTGGCGGGTCTGAGGGTGGGCGTGCTGATAGCAAAGGAGGAAATAGCCAAAGAAATAAACAAGCTGAGGCTTCCCTTCAACATAACCTATCCTTCTCAGGTAATAGCCAAGCTTATGTTGGAAGACTTTTACCTTATAATAGAGGAACACGTGCAGATGGTCCTGAGGGAACGGGAAAGGCTAATAAGGGAGCTCTCTAATATAGAAGGTGTAAAGGTCTTTCCTTCCGATGCTAACTTTTTCCTTTTTAAAACTCCCTACCCGGCAGGTTTGGTGCACGCTGAACTTATAAAAGAGGGTGTTTTGATTAGGGATGTTTCTTACCTTCCCAAATTGGAGAACTGCCTTAGGGTAAGCGTGGGCTTCCCAGAGGAGAACGACCAATTCCTACAAGCCATGCAAAGGGTGATGAAGAGGCTATGCTGAGGGTTGCCACTTGGAATGTAAATTCTATAAAGTCCAGAAAAGAGTTGGTTTTTATGTGGTTGGAGAGGGTTCCCGTGGAAATCTTGTGCCTTCAAGAGCTAAAAACAGAAACCCAAAATTTTCCCTTTTCCGACTTTGAAAGGCTCGGATACAGGTGCTATGTGCATGGGCAAAAAACCTACAATGGCGTGGCTATATGCTCTAAGTTTGAGTTGGAGGATATTTTTAAAGGCATAGGAGATACAAGGTTTGATGTGGAAAGTCGGGTAATAGGAGGAAGGCTCAAGGACCTTTGGCTCATAAACTGCTATTTCCCTCATGGGGAAGAGAGGGGAGGTAAAAAGTTTTACTATAAGTTGGAGTTTTACAATGCCTTCTGTAAATTCTTGGAAAAAAGCTTTAGTCCCTCAGACAAGATCGTGCTCGTGGGCGACATGAACGTAGCCTTGGAAGACATAGATGTCTATGACCCGGTTGTCCTGAAGGATACCATAGGGACCATGCCGGAAGAAAGACAAGCCCTAAGAAGGCTCTTAGATTGGGGCTTTTTGGACGCCTTCAGGTATTTATACCCTAACAAGGTGGAATTTACTTGGTGGGATTACATCGGGGGTGCCATATGGAAAAACCAAGGAATGCGTATTGATTACATATTTATCACAGAGCCCCTTTTAAAGAGCCTAAGGGATGTGTTTGTGGATACATGGGCAAGAAAGAAGAGACAGCCAAAGCCCTCAGACCATGCGCCCGTGGTGGGAGTTTTTGAACTGTGAGGGGAGTGATTTTTGCAATACTTGCCAGCTTTGCGTGGGGGCTTGCCCCCATCCTCTTTAAGTTGGGTCTAAGGGCTGAAGTTAGCAACCTCTTTGCCCTCATAGTGCATAATTTTTCCGCCTTTTTGTTGGCATCCTTGCTCTTTTTTACCTTAGGGGAATCCTTTAAGGCAGGCTTAAGAGAGCTGGTTTTTATATCCGTTGGGGGCATGCTCTCGGGATTTTTGGGTTTGTTCTTCTATTTTGAAGCGGTTAGGCACGGCAAAGTTTCCATAGTGGCACCAATTGCCTCTACCTCTCCCCTCTGGAGTGTGCTCTTTGCCTATGTTATGTTGGGGGAGGGCTTAAACCTTCAAAAACTTGTGGGCGTCTTTTTGATAGTGTTGGGCATAACCCTTTTGAGCCTTTCAAAGCAATGAAAAAGGTACTCCTTTCCATTTTGGCGGGCTTATTGCTTTACCTACCCTTCTCCAAGTTAAACCTATGGTTTTTGCTCTTTCCTGCCCTCTTTCTTTTTGTTAAATATCGGGGAGTGTCCTTTTGGACATTGGGAGGGTATGTGTTTATCTTTCTTTCCCTGAGGTGTGCCAACATTGCCAGCGTTGAGTTTGGCGGTATAAATCCCGTTCTCTCTTACTTTATGTATTCCCTGTTCGTTCTCCTCTTTACCCTTTTTCAGTTTTCCCTGCCAGCCTTTATTGCCCAGAGGTTTTTTAAAAACTCCCCTTTAGCCTACGGCTTTTTTTATACCCTCTTTGAACTGCTTCGCTCTCACTTTCCCCTTGGTGGCTTTCCATGGCTTTTGATGGGAGAGGTCCTCTCCCAAGTGCCCCTTTTAAAATATTCCCTATACTTTTTGAGCATACCCCTTTACACTTTTTTGCTTTGGGTTTTGATAATTTTCCTGTTCCAAAAAAGGCTTTTTTCTTTAGCCCTGTGCCTTTTAGTTTTGTTTTCTTTTAGCCTTTCCGCTTACTTTGTGCCACCAAAGAAACTAAACGGAGTAAAGGTAGCCCTCGTTCAAACCGCAGTGCCCCAAGAAGATAAGTTAAGCAAAGAAGCCTTTGACCGGCATACGCTACAAATACTGCAGATAGTGGAAAGGGCATTAGAAGAAAAACCAGACCTCACAGTCCTACCCGAGTCAGCCCTGCCCTTTTACTTCTCGGAGGAGCAAACAGACATCCTTTATCATCTGAGCCTTAAAAGTCCCATTCTGGTAGGTTTGATTGATGTTAGGGAAAACCTAAAGCCCTTCAACTCTGCCTACCTCTTTGCAGAGGGTATGCTAATAGATTACTATGATAAGGTAAAGCTCATGCCCGTAGGCGAATACATACCAAAGCCCTTTGGATTTTTAAAGGAAATATTCCAAGCCATAGGAGGCATTGACTACGTTCCCGGCAAGTCTGCAAAGGTTATCAAATACAAAGACCTTAGCATTGGGGTGCCCATATGCTTTGAAGTCGCCCACTACAGCTACATGGAAAGATTAGCCAAAGACGCCAATCTTATTGCGGTTTTAACCAACGATGGCTGGTTTAAAGACAGCGACTGCACCTTTCAACATTTTAGGTTTGCCCAGTGGGCTTCTTTGCGCTTTAAAACCTACACCCTTTGGGTGAATAACTCCGGCGACACCGCCATCATTGACCCCTACGGTAGGGTTCTAAAAAAACTCAACTACATGGAAAGGAGTATATTGGTGGAGGTTTTGAAATAGGTAGCTTATAATTAACTTTCTGATGTATATTCCCTTTGCCAGAAAGTATAGACCTCGGAGGTTCTCAGAACTTGTAGGACAGGAAACCGCCAAAAGGGTTTTGCTTAACGCGGTAAGGCTTGGCAGGCTCTCCCATGCTTACCTCTTTGCGGGTCCCAGAGGAACGGGCAAAACCACCGTAGCGCGCATATTAACAAGGGCAATAAACTGCCTGAGACCCGCCGATGGAGAACCCTGCGGTGAGTGTGAAAACTGCATCGCCATTGAAAAGGGAAATTTTCCAGACCTCATAGAGATAGACGCTGCATCCAACAGAGGAATAGACGATATAAGGGCACTGAGGGATGCAGTCTCTTACACGCCCATAAAGGGAAAGTTCAAAGTTTATATTTTGGACGAGGCACATATGCTAACAAAGGAGGCTTTTAATGCCCTTTTGAAAACCCTTGAGGAACCTCCTCCCAGAACGGTCTTTATCCTATGCACCACCGAGTATGACAAAATAATTCCCACCATACTTTCCCGTTGTCAGAGGATCACCTTTGGCAGGCTCAGAGAGGAGGAGATCGTAAAGTATCTTAAGTTTATATGCGAAAAGGAAAACATAGAATATGAAGAGCAAGCCCTGTATACCATTGCTAAGGTAAGCGATGGAGGGATGAGGGATGCGGTGTCCTTGCTGGACCAAAGCGCAACCTTTGGAGAGGGTAAAGTAAAAGAGGAAATATTAGAGGAGTTTTTGGGCATTCTCTCTCAGGGAAAGGTAAGGGATTTTATAAAGATGCTACTCTCCGCAGACACAGATTCCGCCCTTGAGTTTTTAAACCAGATAAGGGAAAAGGGCTACAATCTCTCAAGGTTTTGGGAGAGTGTGGAAGAGGAAATAAGGACGCTGGTTCTTTACAAAAGCCTAAGGGAGCCAGAAAGGCTAATGCAGGTGGAAGACTTTCACAGAGAAGCTTCCGCAAACCTGAACGCTTTGCTTTATCTTGAAAAGTTGGTTAGTCAGGTGAGGGTAGAAGCAAGAACCAAGGACCTCTTTAGGGCATGCCAGATAGCCATCATCAAAAGCACCCTAGTCAAAGACATCCTTTCCATAGAGGAGCTCCTAAAAGGACTGGGAAACACAAGTAAAGAGGCTCCTAAGGAGGAAAAAAAGGAAGAACTGCAAAAGGAAAACCCTTGGGACATCCTTCAGAAAAACCTCAGCAAGATTGACTTTGAAAGATTAAGAAGACTTCCTTACGAGGAAAAAGAGGGAAAGCTCAGCCTAAAGGTGAGCAAAGAGGATGCAAAGGCTTTGGAAATAGAAAAGCTAAAGGTAAAGTTTCCCTTCCTTGATTTTGTGGTGGAGGAAAAAGAGGAAAATAAAGAGGAGCTTCCGGAGTTTGTAAAAAAGGCAAAAGCCCTCTTTAATGCCAAGATCCTCAAACATGAGAGAGATAAAGGCAAGGATAATCCTTCTTAGGTTACCGGTTCCAAAAATAGGGCTATTCACCGCCCTTATGGATGGCTCTGGGAGAAACGCAGTAGTCCGAACAAAGGAAAAGAAAAAGGATTTGGTCTATGTTATTGCCACACCTGATACTTACGAAAGGACCTTGGAAGTCCTCAATTACATAAAAAGACACATACCAGAGCTGGAAGTTTTGGGAGAGGTATCCTCGGAGGAGTTGGACATTGGCTAGTCCTTACATCTTTATCCTTTTGATGGGTGTGGTTAGCTTGCTCTCTGACTTCACCTACGAAGGTGGTAGAAGCATTCTGGGACCCTATTTGGCTTTGCTTTCCGCCTCTCCCTTCGTTATAGGCTTTCTCTCCGGGCTTTCTGAACTGGTGGGATATTTGCTAAGGTTGGCTTCTGGCTACCTCTCGGATAAGCTAAAAAAGCCTTGGGCTTTTGTCTTTTTAGGTTATGCTATGAACCTCCTTTCTGTGCCCCTCCTTGCTTTGGTGCCAAACTGGCAGTGGGTGGGTGCCTTGATGGTTCTTGAACGCTTTGGAAAAGCCCTCAGAACTCCCTCTCGGGATGCTTTGCTTTCTCAGGCTACTGAAAGGGTTGGACATGGCAAAGGCTTTGGCATCCACGAGTTTTTAGACCAGCTTGGTGCCTTCTTGGGTCCCCTCTTTGTGTCCGCGGTGCTTTACTACTTTACCAATTACCGCTTGGCTTTTGCAAGCCTTCTGCCAAGCGCCCTATTAGCCCTTCTTGTTCTCTTCCTCTCAAAAAGATATCATCAAGGAAATGTGGAAACTGCTGAAGGTTCCAAAGGAGAGGACAAAGGAACGCATTCTGGCTTTTGGTACTATGTAGCCTTCTCTTCCCTGCTTGGGCTTTCCTTTGTGCCCATTACATTAATCACCTATCATGGCAAAGTTCATTTAGGTTTGCCCGACGCCTTACCTCCCTTTCTCTTTGCCCTTGCCATGCTCATAGATGGCTTTTCCGCCCTCCTTTTTGGCTACCTCTTTGACAGGACTGGCTTTAAGGCTTTAGCCCTTGGTGTTGTTCTCACCGCAATCTATCCATACCTTATCTTCTCCAGTGGTGAAGTCTTTTTCATAGTTGGGACATTGCTGTGGGGAGTTCAGCTTGGTATGCATGAGTCCATCGTGCGCTCTGGCGTTGCAAAACTTTCCACACCTTCCTTTAGGGGAAGGGCTTACGGCATATTTCATCTTTTCTTTGGATTGTCCGTCTTTTTGGGCGCCTCTGTGATGGGGCGTTTGTATGAAATCTTGCCCGTCCTTTTGGCGGTCTTTTCAATCGGTTTTCAGCTTTTATCCCTGCTGATCCTTAAGAAGGTTATAGATCACCGCCATCCGGACAAAGGGTCCGTTCTGCGCCTGTTTTAACACCAGAGATTTTTCCCCATAGAGCACCTCTGGGTCTATATCCACATACAGATTTACCGGTCCCGGATGCATGAAGTAGCCCTTTAGCCTTTTGTAGCGTTCCTTTGTTAAACCAAATTGCAGAAAGTAGCTCTCCTTTGAGGGCACGAAGCTCTCTTTGAACCTCTCTTCTTGCAACCTAAGGTATATCACCAAATCCGCCCAGTCTATGCCCTCATCCACACTGTTAAAAACTTTCACATCTCCAAAGGGTGAGAGGTCAGAAGGGATAAGTGTGGTAGGACCACAAACCCCAAGCTGGGCAGAAAACCTGCTAAAAAGCTCCCCGGAGGACCTAAAAACCCTACTGTGGAGGATATCTCCCACAAAGAGAACTTTCAACCCTTCCAAGGAGGGATAATGCTCAAGGGCGGTAAATAGGTCTATTAGCCCCTGGGTGGGATGCTGATGGGTGCCGTCCCCCGCGTTTATAAGGCTTATGCTTTCCTCAAGGTAAGGTTCGTAAGGAAATAAAACAAAGGGCACTCTAAAGATCAACAGCCTAAAGCCCAAGGCAGAGAGAACTTTGATGGTATCCTTAAAAGATTCACCCTTTTCTATGGATGATTCTCCTCTTCCCACGTAGTGGGTTTCCATGCCAAGTTCCCTGAGTGCAACCTCAAAGGAGAGCCGGGTGCGGGTGGAGGCTTCCAAAAAGAAAAGGACAGCCCTTCCCCTTAACCTCTCCCTCCTACCTCCCTTGAAACTACAAAAGAGGGAGTATAGCCCTTGAATGTCCTCTGTGCTTAGGTCTTTGGTGCTTATAAGGTGTCTTGCTTGCATTTTTCTTAAACGCAGTTTATATTTTAATTAAAGTTTAGATGGAAAAGGTAGAGGAAATCATAGACCTCGGAGACCTTGACGAAAGGTTTTATGCCATAGTAGGAAGGGGTGATGAAAACCTAAAGCTCTTTTCCCAACTCTTTGGAGTCAAGGTCCTCGCAAGGGGCACAGAAATACTTATAAGGGGTGAGGAGGAAAAGGTGCAAAATATGGGTAAGTTTATAAGGGAAGTGCTAAGAGAGTTTACCAAAGGTCCCCTAAGCAGTGGAGAGGTAAGAGAAAGGGCAAAGGCTTTTGTAAAGGGCACCACAGAGGGTATAAGTCCTGACGCAGAGGAGGTGGTGTTAATAACTTACAGAAAAAAGGCTATAGTGCCAAAGACCGAAAACCAAAGGGTATATTTAAGGGCAATAAGGGAAAAGGATGTAGTCTTTGGTATAGGTCCAGCTGGCACGGGAAAAACCTACCTGGCGGTAGCCATGGCTCTTGCCTTCATGAAGGAAAACAAAATAAGCAAGATCATACTTACAAGACCGGCGGTAGAAGCTGGAGAAAAGCTGGGCTACCTTCCGGGCACCATAGCAGAAAAGGTGGATCCCTACCTTCGTCCCCTCTACGATGCACTGTATGATATGGTGGGGTATGATAAAACCTCCTACATGTTGGAAAAGAACATCATAGAGATCGCCCCCTTAGCATTCATGAGGGGTAGGACCCTAAACGACGCCTTTATAATCCTGGATGAGGCCCAAAACTCCACCCGGGAACAGATGAAGATGTTTTTAACGAGGATCGGCTTTGGCTCCAAGGTGGTGATCACGGGCGACATAACTCAGATAGACCTACCTAAAAAGGAAGAGTCCGGTTTAGTGGAGGCAATAAGGATCCTCAAAGACATTGAAGGCATAGGTTTTGTCCAATTTGGACAGGAGGATGTCGTAAGACACCCCATAGTGGCAAGGATCATAAGGGCTTATGAAGAGTATGAGAAAAAACAAGGTGCTGGTCAAGAAAAGGGTAAGAGGAGTAGAAAGCAAACTTCTGAGCAAAATAGCCCACAGAGTCCTTGAGGTTCTTGGCTTAAACAAAGTGGAGCTCAGCATTGTCTTAGTCTCCGACGCACAAATAAAAAGATTAAACAAACTATACAGGAACAAAGACAAACCTACCGATGTGCTATCCTTTCCCATCGGTGAGAAAGTGAACGGTTGGCTTATTCTTGGGGACATTGTGATCTCGGTGGATACTGCCAAAAGGCAAGCAAAGGAGCTTGGCTACAGCCTCGAGGAAGAGCTAAAAAGACTTTTGGTGCATGGCTTGGTGCATCTTTTGGGCTACGACCATGAACTTGGCGGAGAGGAGGAAAAAAGGTTTTTTGAACTGGAGGAGTTTGTTTTAAAGGGACTTTGAAAATACCACCAGCCCAAGAGGGCTGGGATCAAGGCTTAAGGACATGTAAGCACTATTCCAGAATTCCCCACAATCACAAAAGTATTGTTGCCGTGTGAAACACTAAAAAGGACATGTGTAATTCCCGAAGTCTGCGATGTCCAACTGGTAGCGTTATTACTGGATGTTCTTACAGTGCCATTCAATCCAACTGCCACAAAGGTGTTATTTCCAAAAGCAACACCATAGAGATTGTTGGGAGTTCCTGATGTGCATGGTGTCCAATTGTAAGTTCCACTTCCTCCGCTTCCCCCACCACCACGGGCAGTCAAGGCAAAGAAGAGGATGTTCTAAAAACACAAACTCATTGACACACAAGGGTTTTGAGACTAAAATCTAAGCTTGATGTTTGTCGGTCTGCAGTTCAAGCTTATAACTAAAAAGGAAAGTAAAGAAAACTCAGGGTATGTGACGAGATGAGAAATAGGTTAGCTCCTTTACAGGCTAAAAGGACGTCCTGATGAGGGATTTCTTAGAACAGCCTCTCCTCATACAAAACTTAGACAAAAGACATTAAAATATTAGCTGGGAGGTTTAAGCCATGAAAAAAAGTCTCTTGCTTTTGCCCTTTGGTGTTGCCTTAGCCCAGCCAGTTATAGAGCCTAACTTTGCGGATAGGTTATTTCCATACGTTACCTACGGGGAAGTTTGGAGTGGCACGCCCGCCACGTTGAAGGATGTAGCCATTCCCAATGTGCTAATTGTTTATGGTTCAAAGGATGACCCAGAGGTTGTAGCCCAAGCGGGCAAGATTGCCTTTTACTTGGGGCAGTGGGTAGAAGACATTGGCTTTGGTGCGGAGGAGGTAAAACAGTCCAAAATACCACCACTACTGGTAAGCGACGCCCAACTAAAGAACCTTCAGTGGAAAAACATCATAGTGGTTGGCACAAACAACGATGTGGTAAAAGAGCTGGGACTGACCTTTGAAAAGCCCACCATAAAGATGGTGGAAAGGGATGGAAAAAGGATTTTGGTGGTGGGTGGAGCCAACAAGGAACAAACCATACAGTCTGCCAAATACCTTGCGGATGTTAGGCTAAACTTCAAGGCGGGTGCCTACAGAACCTTCTTCTCCTTTGTGGCATTGAGGGGACACATAGAAAAGGGTGAGTTTGACACCGCCCTAAGGCTTGTCAGGAGCCCTCTGGGACTTTCCGCCTGCGGTAAAAACATGGCTTTGGCTGGACCTATGGTAGCCCAATGGTCTGATGATATAAAGGCGGTGGTTAGAAAGAGGAACGCCATTCTATACCAAGAACTTCCAAAGGCTTTGGAAGAGAAAGACAAAGAGAAAGCGGTTGCCCTTTGGAAGGACGCAATGCTAACCTGCTACCAATGCCATCAGGGCATAGGCATACCTCAGGTAAGAAGGTTCAAACCAGTGGAAGAGATCCACGCAGAGCATCAAAGGATCGCAGAAGGCTTTGGTCTGGTTCAAGTGGTTGGAGGTCAAAAATCCTGTATAGCTTGCCACGCAGGGCAGACGCAGGTCAGAGGGTATAAGTGAAAAGGGTCATCTTTCTTTCCCTCTTCTTTCCCTTCCTTCTTGTTTTTTTGTGCGTTAGGCTTGCCTTTACAGAGTTTTTTGTGGAGTTGAATTACAGATTTGGAGACCTGCCACCGGACAGGTGGGGTATGGGATACGAAGAAAGGTTAAGCATTGCCAAGCTGGGGCTAAGGTCTGTGCTATCCGACGAGGGAATGCAGGAGTTTATCAATTCTGGACTTTTTAGGGAAAAGGAAATAAAACATATGCAGGATGTGAAGGGGCTTCTTTCAGTGGTCTTTAAAGTTCTCTACCTTGGAGGTCCCCTCTGTCTAATTCTCTTTTTTAGCCTAAAGGACAAAAGGAAAATGGGTCTTACACTCCTTTTTGGTGCAACTCTTACAGAGATTTTAGTGATCTTTGTTCTTATATTCTCCCTTTTAAACTACGACCTACTTTTTGAAGCTTTCCACAACTTCTTTTTTGATCCATACTCTTGGCGTTTTTTTGATCAAGACATGCTACTTAGGGTATATCCTATGAAGTTCTGGTATAACGCCACTCTTTGGGTAGGAGTGTTTGCCTTTATTTTAAATTCCCTCTTCCAAGCCCTCGGGTTTATACTTTGGAGAAGTACTTCTTGAGCTTTTCCTCCAAAGGTTCCGGCTTTCCAAGGTAATAACCCTGTGCGTAGTCTATGCCTAAATCTTTAACCACTTCCAAGACCTCTTCATTTTCTACAAACTCCGCAATAGTTTTAATTCCCATCTTTTTTGCCACGCTTACAATTCCCTCAATAAAAACCCTGTCTGTAGGCGAATGGGGAAGACTTTTTATAAATTCTCCCTCAATCTTTAAAAAGTCTGCGGGTAGGTATTTGAGATAGTAAAAGGAGGAATAGCCCGAGCCAAAGTCATCTATAGCAAAGCGAAAGCCCTCATCCTTCAACTCTCTAACAAAGCTCACAACCCGCATAATATCTTCAATGGCTTTTCTTTCTGTGATCTCAAAGATAATATTGTTGGTGGGAACAGAATACTTATCCGCAAGGGCTCTGACTTTTTCCGCAAACTCCTCCGTGGCGTTCTCCGGCACCATGTTAATGAATATGAAAAGAGGAAATTTATTTTCAAAAAGTTTATAGTTTTCAAAAACCTTTTCTATAAGTAAAAGGTCAAGTTTTTGCATGGCACCTATCCTCTCCGCCACATCCACAAATTCCCCCGCACTCAAAAATCTACCGTTAAACTTTATCCTCATAAGCACCTCAAAGCCAGAGAGGGACATGTCCTCTAGGTTCATGATCTCCTGATAAAAGGGTGTAACAGAGGATTTTTCCAAGCTTTCCATGATGGACCTTTCCAATTCCTTTACCACAGAGAATTTATGAGGAGATTCTTCCGAACTTAGGATTATGCCCTTACCTTTCCTTTTTACTTCCCTCATTAAGTATTCCGCGTAGGTTATGAGCTCCTCTTCGCTGGTACCGTCCTGGGGATAGGATACTACAACCGCACTTACGCTTAAAGAAATTTCTTTATCCTCTATTTTTACAGGTTTGGAAGAGAGCTCGTCTTGGAGTCTTTTTGCTACCGCCCGTGCGGTATCCCTTGAAAGGTCTGGCAGGAGAACCACAAACTCGTCCGCTCCAAACCTCGCCGGGGTATCCACCTTCCTAAGGCTCTTTTTTAACCTCTCGCTGAACTCTTTTAGAACTATGTCCGCGGTCTGATGTCCATATACATCGTTTATAAGTTTGAAGTCGTCTATGTCTATGAGGACTATAGAGAACGTAGAACCAGTCTTTGAGCTTCTTTCTATGTTATCTCTAACATACCTTTCAAAGGTTCTCCTGTTATACAGCATGGTAAATGGGTCATACTCGGAGAGAAACTTAACGCTCAGTTGGGCACTTTCCAGGTCTTCTATAACCTTCATCAACCTTACTATGTGGAACAGTTGATTGGAAACGGTTTTGAAGAAAACAAGATCATCCTTACCAAAGGGTTCATTTAACCTGACGCCCACCACTCCCGCCTGATACTGACCATGCTCAAACTTAACAAAGCAAAAGTTATTTTTCGTCCCCAAGGTATTTGGGTCTGCTTGAACCTCCGCAAGAAGCAACTTTGCATCCTCTTCTGTAAAGTTTTTTATAAACAGAGAAGAGAGGATAAGCCTTTCTACTCTTTCTGCGTTTTGGTCGGACATATAAAAGAGACTACCGTCCATAGGCAGAACATAGTCCAGACTATCCAACACTTGCTTTGAAAAGGTGTCTATGTTGTTGTATGCCTGAACGACGTATTCGAAGGTCTCAAGCATGGTGTATAGCCTTTGAATTTCCTTTGCTTTTCCTTTAAGGAGCTCATCAAAGTTTTTGTGCTGTAGGAAATACAAAAAGAGATGGTTTTCTATGTTTCTTATGTGGGCATTTATTAAAGGGTTCTCTAAATCCGCAGAAGATCTAACGAGTATAAAATATCCCTCTCTAACATGAAAGCACCTTCCATCTTTTGCAATGCCCATTCCTTTTTGTAAAATCCTGTTCCAATCTTTGGGTGGTTTTAGGTCTTCCTCCCTTTCCTTCAGCCCATAAAAGTAAGCCTTTAGCTCCTTTGTGCTGAGGTCGTATATGCATAGGCTATTTATAAAACCCTCTTCAAAAACCCTACCCAATGCAACCTTCAGCACACCACCCTCCCACTTGGGCACTGCCTTTGCGAGAGAGCTCAAAAAAGGCCTTGAATGTATAACAATTTCCTTACCAACGTCTACAATCTCCACCTTAACAATGCCATAGGCAATGAGCAAATAAGCCAGAGCCCTATAAAAGGAAACCGATATCCAAATTATGTCCCTAAAGTGGGTGTAAAAAATGGGAAGGGCAGAGCCAACGCTGTAAAAGAACATACCCAAGGCTAAATATATACTAACCCTCTCACCGTAGGCTTTTTTCTTTACTATAAAGTAAGCAAGCAAGAAACCCCAAAGGGCAAGCCCAGCCCAGAGCACATCGGAGACGGTGGTTGAACCCACCCCCTCCATGTAAGTTTTGGGAAGCAAAGGGTAATAAAGCACTATGAAGAAGGAAATTGCCAGAGAGGAGAGTAGCAAAGCAAAGAACTTAAAGTAGGGAAACCTACCGTTTTTATGAAGCATTCCGAGGGTGATGCCAAGCAATGTGTATGCCACAAAGGTGATGTGTAGCCAAGAAACCTTATCCCTATGGTTGGGTGTTATGAAGTCAGGAAAGAAGGAAAAAGAAAGAATATGAAAGGCTTGAGGGATGAGAGAAGGAACGAGTAACAGGGCGGTATAGTAAAACTTGCTTTTAATGATGGACCGACCCACCAAAAGTGGAGCAAGCACAGTGCCCGCAAACAGAAAGAAGGTAGGAATACGGGTTATGGCAATAAGGTAGGAAAAGGTAGATGGGCTTGGAACCACAGTGTCGTGTATTAGGAGGACAAACAGGGCGGATAGGAGCCCCAAGGCTAATAAAAGTTTCTCTTTATAACCCATAATCCACGCTCACCATTTCCGGTCTATCCTTTATAAGCTTAATTATAAACTCTGCCACTTTTTCTGGTGGCTTTAGGGTGAGAGGGTTCTCCTGTGGATAAGCCTTTGCCCTCATTTGGGTTCTGGTGGCACCGGGGTTAAAGGCATACACCTTTATTCCCTTTGGCTTTAGCTCCTCCGCCAAGAGCAGAGAAAAACCCTCCACTCCGAACTTTGAAACTGCGTATGCACCCCAGTAGGGTGCGGGTCTTTTGCCCGCCCCAGAGGATAGGTTTATTATTACACCTCCACTTTTCATATAGGGCAGGGCATACTTGGTGATGTAAAAGACGCCGTTTAGATTGACCCTTATAACCTCCTCCCAGACCTCCTCGGGATATTTTTCTATGGGCACTCTCTCCCCCAGTATGCTGGCGTTGTTGATCAAAAGGTCAAATTCTCCGAGCTTTTCCTTGCAGAATTCCACAAAGGCTTTGGCAGAATTTTTATCCCCCACATCGCAGACCTTTACATATAAATTTTCCCGCCCTTTTAGTTCTTCTTTAAGTCTTTTTAATCCCTCCTCCGTTCTTCCACAGGTGCAAACGTTCCATCCTTCCTTTAAAAAGAGTTCCACCACCGCTTTCCCAATTCCCCTCGTCCCTCCGGTTATAACAAGGTTTGGCATATAATAAATATATGGAAGAGATAGAGATTTTTGAAGGGCTAACCTTTGATGATGTCCTTTTGATGCCCCAATATTCAGAAGTTCTGCCCCACGAAGTTGATGTTTCCACTTGGCTAACCAAAAGGATAAAGCTAAACATACCCATAATCTCCGCTGCGATGGATACAGTTACGGAATCAAGGATGGCAATAGCTTTGGCGAGGGAAGGAGGAATAGGCATTATCCACCGAAACATGGGCATAGAGGAGCAGGCAAGAGAGGTAGAAAAGGTCAAAAAGTCCGAGAGCGGTATGATCATGAACCCCATTACCGTGAGCCCAGACACCACCGTAAAGACCGCCTTGGAGATAATGGAAAGATACAGGATCTCTGGAGTGCCCGTAGTCTCCGATGGCAACAAACTGGTGGGCATTCTTACCAACAGGGACCTCAGGTTCATAAAGCCCACCGATTTCCACAAGCCCGTCTCTGAGTTTATGACAAAAGAAAACCTCATAGTGGCAAAGGAGAGGATCACCTTGGAGGAGGCAACGGAGATTTTACACAGACACAAAATAGAAAAGCTTCCCATTGTGGATAAAGAGGGAAGGCTGGTGGGGCTCATAACCCTAAAAGACATAGTAAAGAGGCAAAGATACCCAAACGCATGCAAGGATGAGTTCGGAAGGCTCCGGGTGGGTGCTGCAGTTGGCACAGGGGAGGATACAAAGGACAGGGTCTCCGCCTTGGTTTCCGCGGGTGTGGATGTGATCGTGGTGGATACCGCCCACGGGCATTCAAAGAGGGTTCTACAAACTGTGGAAATGATAAAGTCTGAATATCCACAGGTGGATGTGATCGCAGGCAATGTGGCAACGGGAGAGGCGGTTGAAGACCTCATAAAGGCGGGTGCGGATGCGGTCAAGGTGGGTGTAGGACCCGGTTCTATATGCACCACCAGGATCGTCGCCGGCGTGGGCGTCCCACAGGTCACTGCCATAATGCTTGCCTACGATGTGGCAAAGAAATATGGAATTCCCATCATCGCAGACGGTGGCATAAGGTATTCGGGAGATATTGTAAAAGCCCTGGCGGTAGGTGCCAGTGCGGTAATGCTTGGAGGACTGCTTGCGGGCACAGAAGAAGCCCCGGGCGAGGTCATATACTATCAGGGCAGGGCATACAAAGCTTACAGGGGCATGGGCTCCTTGGGGGCTATGATGGGTAGGATGTCTGCGGACAGATACGGACAGGAAAAGATGGAGAAGTTCGTGCCAGAGGGTATAGAGGGAAGGGTTCCATACAGGGGAAGGCTTTCGGATGTGATCTTCCAACTGGTGGGAGGTTTGAGGTCCGGTATGGGCTATTTGGGTGCAAGAAACCTACAAGAGCTAAGGCAGAAGGCAAAGCTGGTGCGTATCACTTGGGCAGGATACAAAGAATCCCATGTGCACGATGTGGTCATTACCAAAGAAGCACCAAACTATTGGGTAGATTGATGGTATAATATACTACTTACAGGTTATTCAAAAGGAGGTAATTGGTATGGCTCTTCCAAAGGAAGTTAAGGAAAGGATCATACAAGAGCATAGGAGGCACGAAAAGGATACGGGCTCTCCGGAGGTGCAAATAGCCATACTTACCGAGAAGATCAACAGGCTAACGGAGCACCTCAAAAAACACAAAAAGGACATACACTCAAGGAGAGGGCTCATTGCTATGATCCACGCAAGAAGGAAACATTTGGAGTATCTTAGAGAGAAAGACTACCAAAAGTATTTGGAGGTGGTCAATAAGCTCGGTCTGAAGGTTAAGTGATGGAGAGAATAGAAGCTAAGCTTGGAGATAAAGACCCAATAATTATAGAAACGGGACATTACGCCAAGCTATCGGACGGGGCGGTGGTAGTCCGGCAGGGGGATACAGCAGTTTTGGTAACGGTGGTTATGTCCGAGAACCCCATTCAGAACATTGACTTTGTTCCCCTTACGGTGGATTACCGGGAGCAATCCTCCGCCTGGGGTAAAATTCCCGGGGGTTTTGTAAAGAGGGAAGGCAAACCCACCGACAGGGAGGTCTTGGTCTCTCGGGTTATAGACCGCCCCATAAGACCACTACTGCCCGAGGGCTTTCCTTACGAGGTGGTTATCACAGCCCTTACCCTTTCCGCAGACGACAAGTATGACCCCGATGTGCTGGCTATAACCGGTGCCAGTGCTGCTTTGCACCTTTCCCGGGTTCCCTTTGATGGTCCTATTGTGGGGCTCAGAGTTTGCAGGGTGGATGGCGACTTTGTGGTAAATCCCACCTACGAAGAAAGGCAGAGGGCAGACATAGAAATTATCATGGCTTGCTCTGAGTCTGCCACTGTGATGGTGGAGGGCGGTGCTAAGGAGGTGGATGAGGAGACCTTTATGGATGCCCTCTACTTTGGGCAGTCCTCCGCTTTGGAGCTTTTGAGGGCTCAGGATGAACTCAGGCAGAGGATAGGTGTTCCAAAGGTGGAGTTTGAGGGGCTTGAACTTCCCGCAGAATGGCAAAAGCTTTTAGAGGAACAATGCACAGAGAGGATCAAAGAATCCCTGAAAATTCAAGACAAGAGGGAAAGAAAGAGCCTTCAGGCAAAGATTTTGGAAGAGTTCATAGCCAACAATCAGGTTCCCCAAGAGCTTGCCTTTAAGATGGGCTACCAATACAAAAAGCTCATCAGCAAGCTCATGAGGGAGATGGTCCTAACAGAGGGCAAAAGGATTGATGGCAGGGGTCCCAAAGACATAAGACCCATCACCATAGAGGTTCATCCCTTTGAAAGACCCCATGGCAGTGCCATATTCACAAGGGGTCAAACCCAAGCCTTTGCCACCGCTACCTTAGGTGCTCCAGAGGAAGCCCAGCTGGTGGAGACCATATACGAGGGAGAGACCTTCAAAAGGTTCATGCTTCATTATAACTTTCCACCCTTTTCCACCGGAGAAGCCAAGCCCTGGGGACCTCCCCGTAGGAGGGAGATAGGACACGGTGCTTTGGCAGAGAGGGCTTTAGAGCCTCTTATCCCCCCTCAGGAGGAGTTTCCGTACATAATACGGGTGGTTTCTAACATATTGGAATCCAACGGCTCTACTTCAATGGCTACCGTCTGTGCGGGTTCTTTGGCGCTCTTTGATGCGGGCGTTCCCATGAAAAAGCATGTGGCGGGCATAGCCATGGGGCTAATAATGGAAGGGGAACGCTATGTGATCCTCTCGGACATCTTGGGGGATGAGGACCAACTGGGAGACATGGACTTTAAAGTTGCGGGCACGAGGGATGGTATAACCAGCGTTCAGATGGACATCAAAATAAAAGGTCTAAGCAGAGAGATCATGAGGTCTGCCCTCATGCAGGCAAGGGAGGGAAGGCTTTACATCTTGGAAAAGATGTATTTTGCCATGCCGGAGCCAAGGAAGGAAGTATCTCCGTATGCACCAAAGATAGAGATCATAACCATACCGGAAGACAAGGCTCTGACGGTTATAGGTCCCGGTGGTAAAAATGTGAGGGAATGGAGGGACAAGCTTGGTGTTTCCGTTTGGATCCACGAGGGAGGAAGGACATCTCTTACCAGCATGGACAGAGAAGCAATAGAAAGGGTAAAAGCCATCATAAGAAAGCTTTTGGAAGAGGTGGAAGTAGGCAGGGTCTATGAGGGGAAAGTGATTCGAGTGGAGCCCTACGGCGTCTTTGTGGAGATTCTGGAAGGAAAAACGGGAATGCTCCATGTTTCTAAGATGGGGGAAAGGGTCAGGGATGTTAGGGCTAAGTTCAAGGTGGGGGACACCATAAAGGTAAAGGTGCTTGGCATAGATGAGAAGGGAAGACCAGATTTGACAACGGTTGGCATAGACCAGCCGGCGTAGCTCAGCGGCAGAGCGAGGCACTCGTAATGCCTAGGTCGTGGGTTCAAGTCCCACCGCCGGCTTGGGAAAGGAGAAAAAATGCTCAGGGTAAAAATAAAAAGGTTTCCACACGCAGAGGGCTTAGAACTGCCATCCTATGCAACGCCGGGCTCTGCGGGCATGGACCTTTTATACGCAGGGCACGAAGAGGTGGTGCTAAAGCCATTTGAAAGAAGGCTCCTTCCCACCGGCATAGCCATAGAACTGCCCGAGGGTTATGAAGCCCAAGTGCGTCCCAGAAGTGGGCTTGCCATAAAGCACGGTATAACCCTTTTGAACACACCGGGCACCATAGACAGCGATTACAGGGGGGAAATAAAGGTCATTCTCATAAACTTGGGCAACGAAGATTTTGTTGTTCGCAGGAGAGAGCGCATTGCCCAGTTGGTGGTTGCCTCGGTGGTCAGGGTGCAGTGGGAAGAGGTTGAGGAGCTTACGCAGAGCCTTAGAGGTTCCAACGGCTTTGGTTCCACAGGGAGATAGGTAAATGGAAATTCATTATGTCTTTCTTTACCTTGCCATAATCCTTTTCAGCGCCCGAATAGTAGGGGACACCTTTGCAAAGTTTGGTCTTCCTGCGGTGCTTGGTGAGATACTGGTGGGTGTTTTGCTCGGCAAGAGCGCCCTCGGGCTCATAGAGGTAAATGAGATCATAAAGGTCCTTGCGGAGCTTGGGGTGATCCTATTGCTCTTTCAGGTGGGTTTGGAGGCGGACATACATCAGTTAAAAAAGGTGGGCATAAAAGCCGTTATCGTTGCCTTTGTGGGCGCCTTTGCACCAATGCTCCTTGGCTTTTTGGCGGGTTATTATCTCTTGAACCTTCCCTTTTTAACCTCCCTTTTCTTAGGGGGAACCTTGACCGCTACGAGCATAGGGATAACGGTGGGAGTCCTGGAAGACTTGGGAAAGATGAAGGAAAGGTTTGCCCAAATAGTTTTAGGTGCGGCGGTCCTTGACGACATCTTTGGTGTGATCGTCTTGGCGGGGCTCTACGAGCTTGCCAAGGAAGGGCAGGTGCATGTGGATGCCCTGCTGTTGCTCATTCTTTACATAGGCTCCTTTTTTATCCTTTCTCCCGTACTGGCACAGATTTTGGCGAGGATTATACAGCTTCTTTCAAGAAAGCTGGGCACTATGGACTTTGTGCCCCCGGCAGTGTTATCAGTGGTTCTCTTCTTTGCCTTTTTAGCCCACGAGGTAGGCTCTCCCGAAATACTTGGTGCCTTCACAGCAGGGCTTGCCCTCTCAAGGCGTTTTGCCATTCCCTTTGCCCTGTTTTTGAAGACCGACGAGAGGATGGCGGAAAAGATAGAGTATTCTATACTGCCTTTAGTTTGGGTGCTAACCCCCATATTCTTTGTCTATGTGGGTCTTCAACTGAACTTAAAAGCCATTGACTTTACCTCTGCCAAGTTTTGGACCTTGGCGTTGATTTTAACACTTGTTGCAGTGGTAGGAAAAGTAATTTCAGGATTTTTTGTTAGAGTGCCACTCAGGGAAAAGCTTTTGATCGGTTTTTCTATGCTACCACGGGGTGAGGTGGGTCTGATCTTTGCGGAGTTTGGAAGGCAGGCGAAAATTTACGACGATACCCTTTATGCGGTGGTGATCTTTGTGGTAGCCATAACCACTTTGATGTCTCCAATAGCCCTTAAAATATTAGCCAGAAATTGAGCTATGGTGGTTAGTCGGTTTGCACCAAGCCCTACGGGTTATTTGCACCTTGGCAACGCAAGGACCGCTATTTTCAGCTACCTCTTTGCGAGGCATCACGGAGGAAAGTTCATCCTACGCATAGAGGACACGGACAGGGAAAGGTCATCCAAAGAGTTTGAGGAGATGCTCCTTAGAGACTTAGAGTGGCTCGGCATAGAGTGGGATGAGTTTTACAGGCAGTCCGAAAGGTTTGATATATACAAAGAGTACTCCCAGAGGCTAATTGAGTCCGGATGGGCTTATCCTTGTGTATGCACACCGGAGGAGCTGGAGGAGGAAAGGAAAAAGGCAGAGGAAAAGGGCATTCCCTACAGATACTCGGGCAAATGCAGGCATATGAGCCTTGAGGAGGTAAAAGGCAGAGGAATACCCTACACCATAAGGTTCAAAGTTCCAGAGGGAGAGGTGATAACCTTTGAAGACCTCATAAAGGGACCTATATCCATAAGCGTGGATGACTTTGGAGACTTTGTGATCGTTCGGAGCGACGGAAGCCCGGTCTATAACTTTGTGGTGGTGGTGGATGATGCCCTGATGGGCGTTAGCCATGTGGTAAGGGGTGAAGACCATATCCCAAACACACCTAAGCAAATACTCATATACCGAGCTTTGGGCTTTGACGTTCCTAAGTTTGCCCACCTGCCCGTGATCCTCGGACCGGACAGAAGCAAGCTCTCCAAAAGGCACGGTGCGGTCTCTGTAAAAAACTACCGAGAGGAGGGCTTTTTGCCACAGGCTATGTTCAACTACCTTTGCCTTTTAGGATGGTCTCCACCAGAGGAAGGAAGGGAGGTCTACTCAAAGGAGGAACTGATTAAGCTCTTTGACCTAAAGGATGTCAATGATTCTCCTGCTGTCTTTGATGCCCAAAAGCTAAGGTGGATGAACGGAGTGTATATCAGAGAAGTTTTGAGCCTTGAAGAACTTGCAAAGGAGCTAACCCCTTTCCTTGAGAGGGCAGGATATTCCTTTGACAAGGATTATCTTTTAAAGGTTCTGCAAAGGGCTAGGGATGCCTTTGAGACCCTCTCGGAGGCGGTGGATAGGCTAAAGCCCTTCTTTGTGGATGATGTGGATTATTCGGAGCAAGCAAAGGGAATTTTAGAAAATCAAACCGCCATGCAGGTCTTGGAGTATGTGCTTTTAAAGTTGGAGGGAGAGGAATTGAGCGGGCAGAAGGTCAAAGAGGTCGCCAAGATGGTCCAAAAGGAGCTTGGGATAAAGCCCAAGGATTTTTGGCATACACTGAGGGCAGTTTTAACGGGAGAGTTGGAGGGTGTTGGAGTAGATGTACTTTGTGATGTTTTGCCAAAGGATAGGTTTATAAAAAGGGTAGAGAGGGCACTGAAGAGCTTTCAGTAGCTCCTCATTGGGTGGGCACCTGGATAACTATAAACTCTGCCCTCCTGTTGGTCAGCCTGCCTATGGGTGTAGTGTTTTCTGTGATGTATTTTTCCTTTCCAAAGCCCACCACCTGTATTCTCTCGGGCTTTATGCCTTCCTTTACTAAAAAGTCTTTAACCGCCATAGCCCTCTTCAATGCGAGCTTTTGGTTGTATGCCTTGGTGCCTATATCATCCGTGTAGCCTTCAATCCTTAGGTTTATGTTGGGGTTTTCCCTTAACACCTTTGCCACCTCTTTGAGTAGTGGTATGTACTCTTTCTTTATGTTTGCCTTGTTAAAGTCAAAGTGCATCCTCGCACGCACCATAAGGGGCTCTTCCACTTTTGCAGGCTCCTCTTTAGGTTCTACTGGCTTTTGGACGACGGGCTCTTGAGGTTCTGCTTGGGCAGTGGGAAGTTCTACTTTACCCGTATAGCAAAACAAGGACTCTCTTTTTGATACTTCCACCTTCTCTTTGGCAAGCAAATAGTTGGAAAGAAAACTATTGTACAAAGATCGCACAAGAGATGCGTTAGGTCTTTCTTTTGAAAGCTCATGGGCTAAACCTTCATAGTAAGCTTCTGCGTTAGCCAACTCTTTGGGTGCGCAGTTGAAAGCCTTTTCTTCCCTTATTTTTTGCAGGTCAGCATAGAGGGCTTTTATGTCCATGGCAGGCTTTACTTCCTTAGAGGGTAGCCCAGGTTCTGAAAGCTTGTCTAACTCCGCCGAACCTTCTATAGACTTGGAAGCAGAGTTCATGCTCTTTATGGTAAAGATCTTTGAGCTAATTTCCTCCATTTCGCTGGCAAATAGAACAGAAAGGTCCCTGTAAGCCCTCGCCTTCTCAAAGTTGTATGGAGACTTTTCCCTTCCTCCCGCCTTATAGGCTACTTCTATCAACCTTTGGGATTCTGCTATACCTTCAGAAACCTTAAAATCGTTTTGCTGTGCAGAGGCACTAAACATTATGGCCACAGTCAGAACTTTTAAGATCGTAACATTTTTCATCTTCCTCCTCCTTGTTTTAAGTAGCTATTATAAGCCCACCTGTTAAAATATTATCGTTCATGAAAAACTTTTACGCAAACCTTTTAGTCTTTTTAATGTTGTGGGTAGCCTCTCTGGTGATCGTCTTTTACAAACCTGTAAATCTTGGGTTGGACCTAAGGGGTGGTGTGTCTATACTGCTCCAACCGGACCTCTCTTATGCTTTGGAACAGGAATATCAAAGGCTGAGTAAAGATTTATACGATAAGCTGAGGGAAGAGAAAGTTCCCGTGCTGGATGTTTTAGCGGGCAAGGAAGGCATAAAGGCAGAGCTTTTGGAGGACACTAAAATAGAGCAGGTGATCCAAAAGAACTTCCCACGCCTTGAGATAAAGGAAAAGGGCAAAGGTTATGTTTTGATTGCCTTAAAGGAGCAGGAGATATCTGCCCTAAGGGAGGGAACCATAAGCCAAACCATTGAAGTCCTAAGGAAGAGAATAGATGAACTGGGAGTGGTTCAACCAGTTATTACGAAGGTGGGGCAGGATAGGGTTTTGGTGGAACTGCCCGGTCTTTTGGATTTGGAAAGGGCAAAGTCTGTTATAGGAAAAACCGCCCTCTTGGAGCTAAAGCTGGTGGTTGATGTGGGCAGTAGGGAAGACCTTGAAAAAAGACTAACGCCAGATCTGGAGCTACTTCCTTCAAGGGACAATACCCAGTGGTTTTTGGTGGAAAAGACAGCGGTTATAACGGGGGCAGACCTAAAGACCGCCTACACCTCTCAGGATGAGTTCGGAAGACCTGCGGTTAGCTTTGAGCTAACAGACGAAGGGGCAAAGAAGTTCGGAGAAGCTACCGAGAAAAACATAGGCAGAGCCCTTGCCATAGTGTTGGATAAAAAGGTGATTTCCGCACCGGTTATAAGAAGCAGAATAACCAGCACGGGGCAGATAACGGGGCAATTTACCTTGGATGACGCAAAGGAGCTTGCCATCGTGCTTAGGGCTGGTGCCCTTCCCACAAGAGTTGATTTCTTGCAGGAGAGCGTCATAGGACCAAGCCTTGGTAGGGACGCTATAGAGCAGGGTATAAAGGCTGGTGTCTTGGGCTTTGTACTCTTAGCCCTTTTGCTTATATTCAGATACAAAACCGCGGGCATAACCGCCAACCTTTCCATAATCCTCAACGCCCTTATGCTATGGGCTGGCATGGTTCTTTTGGGTGCCACTTTAACATTGCCCGGGATTGCGGGGATAATACTGAACATGGGAATAGCAGTAGACTCCAACGTGCTGATCTTTGAAAGGGTAAAGGAAGAGCTAAGGCTTGGAAACAGCATAAGAAAGGCAATAGAGCTTGGCTACAGGAGAACTTTGAACGCAGTCTTTGATACACACATAACCCTTTTGGTTGCAGCACTTATACTCTTTCAGTTTGGCAGTGGTCCAGTAAAGGGCTTTGCCACCACCTTAACCCTCGGAACCATAGCTTCTTTTCTGTCAAATGTGTATTTTGCCAAGTTTTTTCTTGAACTACTGTACAAACTAAAGGCTTTCAGAATATGAAAATAGTATGAGTTCTACCCAAAGAAAAATAATACTTAGTCTGCTCTTTCTCTCAATCTTAGTCTTTGGCGGAACTGCTGGCTACATGATCATAGAGGGCGCTTCTTTTCTTGATGCCCTATTTATGACGGTTATTACTCTAACAACCATAGGCTACAATGAGCACGTTCCTCTTTCTAAGACTGGCATGGTTTTTACAATGCTACTTGCAATAAGCGGTGTGGGTTTCTTCTTTTATACCTTTTCCATAATTGGAGATATAATTGCAACATCCACATTGCAGGTCTTTTCGAGAAAGAGGATGGAAGGGCAGATAGCCAAATTAAAAGACCATTGTATTCTGTGTGGTTTTGGAAGGGTTGGCAGGCATGTTTATGAATTTCTGAGCCCTGAACTACCGGTGGTGGTTATAGAAAAGGACCCTGAAAAAATAGAAGAACTCCAGAGCAAGAACATTCTGCATATCCAGGGGGACGCAACCTCAGAAGAAACCCTCCTTAAAGCAGGCATAGAAAGGGCTAAATACCTTGTGACTACCCTCGGAGAGGATGCCCTCAACCTTTATGTGGTTATAACCGCCAGAAGTCTAAATCCTAATATATACATAGTGAGCAGGGCAAACGAGCATGGTGTGGAGAAAAAGCTTTATCAGGTTGGTGCAAACAGTGTCTTCTCCCTCTATCACACAAGCGCACGAAAGATCGCCCTTTCTGTCTTAAAACCAAACGTGGTAGATTTCATAGATGTAGCCTATCCGGAAGTGCTCTCGGACCTGGAAATAGAGGAGGTTAAGGTTTCAGAGGCATCCAGCTTGGTGGGGAAAACCATAGAGCAAAGTCAGATAAGACCAAAGTTGAATGTGGTAATTCTTGCCATAAGGAGAAAAACGGGAGAGATGCTGTTCAACCCAGAACCCTCTACCCTAATTCAGGATGGGGACATACTGATCGTGTTTGGTGAAAGGAGAAAACTGGACCTGTTAAGCGATGTGGCGGGTGGTAAGTTAGCTGTAAGGGATTAAAATTAACTTTGTGCTGGAGTTAAGAGAAAGGGACAGACTTGAAAGCTTGTTTTTGGAAGTTTTGGAGGACCAAAGTAAAAGGGAATTACTGCTTTATTTACTTTGCTATATTCAGCTTGTAAAAAAGGAGGGGAATTTTTCAATTGGCTTGGACCAGTTCTTGGGCTGTGCTTACAGGAGCTTCAGGGCAAGTAGGAGCCAGTGGAAGGATGTTTTGGTGGAGCTAAACCTACTTAAGATCACTGACATATATGGGAATGTGTATGCGGGGAAGGATATTTACAAGCTACAGGAGGACAACCTGCTCTTTGTGAGTTTGTATGAGCAATATTTAGAGGATTTTTACGGGCTTTCAAACAAGGTGGTTAAGTATTGGAGTATAGCCCACAGGCTCAGCTACAGCAAGCTGTGGAATCCTCAAGACGCCATCCATCTGGGTGTTTATATCTTCAACGAAGAGCTTTATGAGGAGTATATGCACTACTCAGAGTTGCAGAAAGAAAGGTTCAGAAGGGATGCAATCTTCTTTGAGGTTCTTGAAAAGGCAGTTAAAGGGACAACCATCCAAGATTGTGTCAAATGCTGGTGGGAAGCCTTAGAGCTAACAAAGAAGCTTCCCGATGTGTATTATGGAGTTGATGTGGAAAAACTCAGAAAGAGCTTGGAGAACAACTGGAGAAGGTGTCAAAAGGGAAAAAAGGTGGAAAAGGTCAAGGTGGAGTTTGTAAAGCAAACAAAGGGAAAAGGTTTTTGGAGGTATTTAAAGGATTCTATAAAAAGGCTCTACAGACGCTTAATGCACAGGGGACCTTGGAACATAACCCTAAAAGAAGAGTGTTTAAGGGAACGCCCGAGATTGAATGTTTAAGGACATCTCCGACCCGATCTATCAGTTCATAAGGCTCTATCCCAAGGAGCTAAAGGTAATTGATAGCTTTGTCTTTCAGAGGCTAAGGTATGTAAAGCAGTTGGGAGTTGCACACATGGTTTTTCCCTCCGCCCAGCATACTCGCTTTGAACACTCCCTTGGGGTTATGAACTTGGCGGGGGAGATGTCCGTGAGCATTGGCTACAAAGATCAGAGGCTCTTTGAGATCGTCCGGTTGGCGGGGCTTTTGCACGATGTGGGACATCCACCCTTTTCCCATACCACTGAAGTTCTTTTGGGAGACAAAAGCCACGAACACATAGGAAAGGAGCTTGTTCTCGGAGAGGTGGGAGATGAGTTAAAAAGCCTTGGCTTTTCTCAGGAGGATGTGGAGCTTTTAGCACGCCTTGCCTTTAAAGAACCAAAGGACGAGGAGGAGAGGTCCCTTTCCCACATAATAACGGGGGAGCTTGGGGCAGATAGGATGGATTACCTAAGAAGGGATGCATACTTTTGTGGAACCTCTTACGGGTTTTTTGATTACCGCAGAATTTTGAACCACTTAGAAAGGCAAGACGGTAGGAAGTGCGTCAATAAAAGCGCCCTGAGGGCTTTGGAAAGCTTTTTCTTGGGTAGGTTCTTTATGTATGTGCAGGTTTATTTCCACAAGGTGGTGCGCATACTCAACATCCACCTTTTGGAGCTTATAAACAGCTACATAGAGAGGGGACTCTTTTCCAAGGAGGAGTTTCATCAGCTTACAGACGCACATTTTATTGCCCTTGCCCTCAAAGAAAGGGAAAATCCCTTGGTCAGGAGGCTCTTTTTGAGGGAACACTTCAGAGAAGTTTATAAGGGTGAGGACCCAAAGGAGTTTGAACAGGTTAAAAGTCATCTTTTGGAAAGGTTCGATGAGAAGGACCTGAGATTTGACATAGCAGAGAAGAACCTTATAGAGGAGGAGTTTTATATAAACGAGGAGGGGAGGCTTATAGAACTGAGGGATGCCTCTCAAATTCTTAAAACTCTCCCCAAGGTGCAGATATACAGAATATACATAGAGCCGAGGTTAAAAGAGTATGCACTCCAGCACCTTAAAAAGACTGCTTGAAAGCTCAAGGATATCTACCCTAATATGGGTCTATCTATCAGCCATTGTCGGCATCTTGTCTTTGGTGGGCATGGTAGAGGTTCCTTACCTTTTGCTGTGCCTCTCCTTCCTATTTGCGGGTCTTTTCATGGATTACAAACAGACCTATCCCGTAAGACGGCTGTTTCTAAACACCTTTGGCGTGGCGATGGTCCTATACTTTGGCTCTCAGCTCAGCCTTGAAAACCTTGTGGGACCCCTTTCAAGCCTACTTCTCATTCTCCTTGGCATAAAGTTCCTTGAGGAAAAAAAGCCAAGGGATATGTATCAGATTTTGCTTCTCAGTTTGCTCTGCATATCTTTGGCTACCCTCCACAACCTATCTCTGAGCTTTCTGCTTTTCTTGCTGGTCTTTAGCTTTCTTTCCATTACATCCCTTGTGTTTATAAGCTCTTACAGGCAAAGCCAGAGGGACTACCAGAGGGCGGAAGTGTTCTTTTACTACTCCAAGGTCTCCTTAGCTTTGTTCATCTCTGTTTTTTTGTTTGCCATTCCTTTTTTCGTGGGACTTCCCAGGAGCCAGTTTCCCCTTTTGGACCTTTTTGGCAGGAGTGAAGGTCTAAAGACGGGCATAGCAAAGGAGGTTTCCTTGGGAAAGGTGGGAGAAATCCAACAGGACAATACCTTAGCCTTTAGGGTCTATGGTCTAAGTCAGGGGCTCAGGGACCCCTATTGGAGGGTTCAGGTCTTTGACACCTACCAGAATGGACGTTGGGTTAATAACTTGAAGGGAAGCCAAGCCCTACCAAAAGGGACAGGAGATGTGCAATACACCGTGGTTTTGGAGCCCCATTACGATGACTACCTACCCGCCTTGGACTATCCCTACAGTCTGAGCTCTTTGGAAGGTATAAAGGCTCAGGTTTTTGTTGCGCCTGGTGGCGTTTTTAGGGCTTCCACTTTAATAAACAGACCCGTCCGATACACCGCCAGTTCTGTCTTTGAGCCCCCAAACTGGGATGAAGACCTTGAGCCCTATCTTGAAGTGCCAAAGGATGTGCCAAAGGGCATAAGGAACTTGGCAGAAGAGCTATCCCGCAACGCAAAGACCGATGAAGAAAAGCTAAAAAGGGTAATTGCCCACTTTTCCAAGGGATACAGCTACTCCCTTAAGTTGGAAAAGTTTGAGGGAGACCCCCTTGAATACTTTTTGCTGGTTTCCAAGAAGGGAAACTGTGAATACTACGCCAGTGCTACCGCCCTACTGCTTAGGCTCATGGATGTGCCCGCAAGGGTGGTGGGAGGCTTTAAGGGAGCGGTCTGGAACAACTACGGAAACTACTACATTATCACTAACTTTATGGCTCACGTGTGGGTGGAGGCATACATCAACGGAAAGTGGGTAAGGGTGGATACAACTCCTCCCTACCAGTCTCCAGCCCTTAGACGCATATCAACCCTCTCTTTGATAAAGGATAGCATAGTTTCCTTCTGGTATAGCAATGTGGTGGGTTTTTCCGCAGAAAAGCAGATAAGCCTCTTTAAAGCCTTCGGCAAAGGACTAAGGTGGGGCGTCAAAAGGGAAAACTTTACGGTAGTATTAAGGTATATACTCCTAACCGCCTTAGCCTTAGCCCTGCTTTATTTACCCTTCTATCTCTACAGAAGGTTAAAGAGGGACCCAGAGAACCTCTTCAGAAGGCTACAAGAAACATTAAACTCCAAAGATAGCCCCGAAAGGCTCTTAGAGAAGTTTAAAGGCAAAGAACAATACAGGTACGTGGAATACATAGTAAGGCTATACCAAAGGTATAGATACTCCAACTACAAGGTCTATCCCGATGAGGTCAGGGAAGGCTACAGAGTTTTAAAAACTCTAAAGGCTATGCTCAATAGTTCCCGTCGCTCCTCACCTTGATGACAGTATGCACATTCCCCCTTGGGTTGAAGTCTCCTATCACCTCCAAAAACTTGGGCTTTAGGGTTTCGTAGAGGGCTTGGTAGATCTCGTTGGTAGCCTGCTCGTGAGATATGTATCTGTTTCTGAACTTGTTTAGCCAGAGCTTTAGGGACCTTAGCTCTACTATATACTGGTCTGGAATATACCTTATCTTTATGGTGGCGTAATCTGGGTAGCCAGACCGGGGGCAAAGGCAAGAAAACTCTGGAAATGTGATCTCTATAAGATAGTCCCTCTCCTTGGAGGGATTCTCCCAAGCTTCCAACTGTGCCTGTTCAATTGCCAGCTCACCGTATTTTTTCTCCATAATAATAAAATATAGCCAGTGAAGGTTTATAAGCTTGGCAGAGTGGAAAACTTACGTTCAACCACCCTCTTTCATGCCTTTGCCCGTGCTGGGCTCTATGGCTTAATACTTGTAGAGCCCGATGATACTTACCTAAGCTTGGGCTACTTTGACAATTTGCAACAGGTGGTAGATTTGGAGAGATCTAAAGCCCTAAACATTCCCATCATAAGAAGAGAGGTGGGCGGTGGGACTGTGCTTTTATCAAGGGGGCAGGTTTTTTATCAGTTGGTGGTTCCCAAAAACCTTGCACCCTTCAAGGTGGAAAATGCCTACAGAAAGTTCTCCCAACCAGTGATGGAAACCTACAGACAGTTAGGCGTAGAGGTGGAATACAGACCTATAAACGATATAATCACCAAAGGCACCAAAAGAAAGATCAGCGGACAGGGGGCGGGAGACATAGGCAAAGCCTTTGTATTTGTGGGAAACATTCTCTTAAGGTTTGACACACAACTTATGGCAGAACTTTTAAATGTTCCAGATAGAGAGCTTTTAAAAAGCCTTTTGGATGAGAACATAAGCTGGGTGGAGAGGGAAACAGGCAGATTGCCAGACTTTTGGGATGTGGCAGGGCTTTTGGAGGAGTCCTTTAGGAAAGTTCTGACCTTGGAAGGGAAGGGAAAGGTGCCACAGGAGATCCTTGACCTGGCGGATAAGTTAAAGGAGGAACTAACCTCCGAGGAGACCCTCTTTGAAGACACGGGCAGAAACCACAAGCTTTTAAAGATAAGGGAAGGGGTATTTTTGGAGAGGGAAGGCTTGAGAATTCTAAGGGACAAAGAATAAAAAGCAACACCCGTTTAGGATTGTAGGACCGACTTATAATTTTTTATGCTACAATATTCTCCTTAAGTTTCAGGAGGAACGCAATGAGAGTAAAGGGTCCTTCTTCTAGAAAGTTTAAGAAGAAGATCTTAAAGCTTGCCAAAGGCTTTAGGGGTAAAAAGCACACCAGCTACAGAAGGGCAAAGGAGTATGTCTTTAGAGCCCTGCAGTACCAATACAGAGATAGAAGGCAGAGAAAGAGAGAGTTTAGAAGGCTCTGGATCGCAAGAATAAACGCAGGGGTCCGACCCCATGGGCTCTCCTACAGCAGGTTCATGAACGGGTTAAAAAAGGCTGGCATAAACCTAAACAGGAAGATGTTGGCAGAGATGGCAGTTAGAGACCCAGAAGGTTTTGCCAAAGTGGTGGAAATGGCTAAGCAGGGTCTGGCGGTGGGATGAACTTAGAGGACCTCCAAAGGCAAGCCCAAGAGGACATAAGCAAGGTTCAATCTACGGAGGAACTTCAGCAGGTAAAAGCCAAATATTTAGGCAAAAAGGGTCTTATCACCTTAGCCATAAAGGATATTGCTAACATCCCACCGGAGCAGAGGAAAGAATACGGCTCAAGGTTAAACCAAATTAAGGAGTTTGTGGAAAACCTGTTAGAAGAAGCCCAAGAGAGGCTAAAAAATCTTGAGTTGGAGAGGGAGCTTGCGGGCGCATGGGAAGAGCTAACGGTTAGCCTTCCTAAGTGGGTGGGTGCCCTGCATCCCATAACTCAGACCTTAGAAAGGATAGAAAGCATCTTTTTAAGCATGGGTTTTTCGGTGGAGGAGGGACCAGAGGTGGAGCTTGAAAGCTACAACTTTGACCTATTGAACATTCCAAAGGACCATCCTGCCCGAGATATGCAAGATACCTTTTATGTAAACAAAGAGGGTTATCTGTTGAGGACGCACACCTCTCCCGTTCAGATAAGGGTTATGCTCTCCCAAAAGCCACCCATCTATATTGTTGCACCGGGCAGGGTTTATAGGAGGGATGACGACCCAACCCATTCGCCCGTCTTCCACCAGGTGGAAGGTTTGGTGGTGGATGAAGGGGTAAGCTTCAAACACATGAAGTACGCAATAGAGGTCTTTTTGAAGGAATTCTTTGAGGAGGATGTGCCCGTTAGGTTCAGGGCTTCCTACTTTCCCTTTACGGAGCCTTCTGCGGAGGTGGATATAGGCTGTTTGGTTTGTGGTGGTGAGGGTTGTAGGGTCTGTAAGGGCACCGGTTGGCTGGAGGTTATGGGTTGTGGTATGGTTCATCAAAAGGTCCTTGAAAACTGCCATATAGACACCGAACTCTATCAGGGTTTCGCCTTTGGGATGGGGGTAGAGAGGCTGTGCATGCTATACTTTGGCATAGATAACATAAAGCTATTTTATGAGAACGACCTTAGGTTTTTGAGGCAGTTTCGGTGGAGCTGAGCCTTAGCTTAGAAGAGGTAAAAAGTCTTTCAAAAGAGTTTGATGTGATCCCTCTTTTTGTGGAGGTGCTGGCGGACACGGACACACCTCTGAGCTTGTTTTTAAAGTTAGGGGATTGGGGAAAATACAGGGCACTTCTTGAGAGCGCAGAGGGTGGCATAAAGTGGGGAAGGTTCTCTTTTGTGTCACTGGGGTCGGGTCTGTCCTTTAGTTTCAAAGATCAAGAGTGCGACCCCTTTGAAGCACCAAAGAAATTTTTAGAGGGTTTGAGGGCATACAGGGACCCAAGACTGCCAAGGTTTTGGGGAGGTTTGGTAGGATATGTTGCCTACGATGTGGTCAGGTTCTTTGAACCCGTGCCTATAGGTAAAAAGGATGTAATAAACCTCCCGGACATGTTCTTTTTCCTAACAGAACTGGTGCTCATCCACGACAACCTAAGCGGAAAGGTCAAAGTGGTGGTTCCTATCTTTCCAAAGGAGGGTGCGGAAAAGGAATATCAAAGGGCAGAGGAAACTTTGCAGAAGGCTTTAAAAGGAATCTATGAGGGTTGCGTGTATCCTAAAAATTACCAGGACAAAGAGCCAGAGCTTTCCCTTTGGAAATCTAACTTCACCAAAGAGGGTTTTGAAGAAGTAGTCTTGAAGGCTAAGGAGTACATAGCCCAAGGGGATGTTATTCAGGTGGTGCTTTCTCAGAGGTTCAGCAGGACTTTTAAAGGGAATGCGGAGGACATATACAGGGTGCTGAGGTTTTTAAACCCTTCTCCTTATATGTTCTATCTGGATTTTGGGAGTTTTCAAGTGGTGGGTTCCTCTCCGGAGGTTTTGGTGCGACTGGAAGAAGGAAAGGTTTTAACAAGACCCATCGCAGGAACGAGGAGGAGGGGTAATACAGAAGAGGAAGACAGAGCATTGGAACAGGAGCTTTTGGCAGATGAAAAGGAGAGGGCGGAACACCTGATGCTTGTAGATCTGGGCAGGAACGACCTGGGAAGGGTTTGTAAGCCCGGCACAGTCAAGGTAGCAGACTTTATGAGGGTGGAGAGGTATTCTCATGTGATGCACTTGGTTAGCGATGTGGAGGGGGACGTTATGGAGGGTCTGTCTGCCTTTGATGTTTTGAAGGCATGCTTTCCGGCGGGAACCGTCTCCGGTGCTCCCAAGGTGAGGGCTATGCAGATCATAGAGGAATTGGAGCCAGAAAGAAGGGGCATTTACGCAGGCAGTGTAGGTTATGTATCCTTTGACGGAAATATGGACATGGCAATTGCTATAAGAACTGCTGTATGTAGAGGAGAGGAGGTTTTTGTTCAAGCGGGGGCGGGCATAGTGGCAGATTCAGACCCAGAGAAAGAGTGGTGGGAAACGGTAAATAAGGCAAAAGCCCTTATGAAGGCGGTGGATACGGCGGGACCGTAATTTCCTGCTGAATTTTTCACCCGAGGTATAGACTAACACCTGAGGCATTTATTCGGGCTAATTTTTATCATAGATTAGCGGGCTTAAGGTTTTAAATTCTTATAGCAAACTTTTTAGGAGGTAGCTTATGCTAAGAGCGGAGTGGATAGAAGGCAGGAAGAAGTTCAAAAACAAGAGCCAGATGCATCTTGCCCGCCAGGGCATAATAACGGAAGAAATGTGGTATGTGGCAAAGAGGGAAGGATTGCATCCAGAGTTTGTCAGGCAAGAGGTAGCAAGGGGAAGGATGATCATTCCCGCAAATATAAATCATCTTCACCTTGTGCCCATGTGCATAGGTATAAACTCAAGGGTAAAGGTCAACGCCAACATAGGAAACTCGGGCTTGGCTTCTGACATACCCACCGAGTTGGAAAAGCTGAGGGTAGCCATCAAATACGGTGCGGACACGGTTATGGACCTATCCACCGGGGACGCCATAAGGGAAACCCGCGAAGCCATCATAAAAGAGAGCACCGTGCCCGTAGGAACTGTGCCCATATACGAAGCCCTCAAGAGGGCAAAGGGACAGGTCAAAAACATGACCGTGGACCTGATCCTTGATGTTATAGAGGAACAAGCCCAGCAGGGCGTCTCTTACATGACCATTCATGCGGGCATCCTCAGGGAGTTTTTGCCCATGGTCCAGCACAGGGTTATGGGTATAGTGTCCCGTGGCGGTGCCATAATGGCTCAGTGGATGGTGGAACACGGAAAGCAAAATCCACTCTATGAACACTTTGATAAGATATGTGAAATATTCAAAAAGTATGATGTTTCCTTCTCCTTGGGAGATGCCCTCAGACCCGGAGCTATTGCGGACGCCAGCGACCAAGCCCAGCTTGCGGAGCTAAAGGTCCTTGGTGAGCTAACAGAAAGGGCTTGGAAGCACGATGTTCAAGTGATGGTGGAAGGACCCGGGCATGTGCCCTTGGACCAGATAGAGTTCAACATGAAGATCCAGCAAAAGCTCTGCCACGAAGCACCCTTCTATGTGCTTGGTCCTCTTGTGATAGACGTGGCTCCCGGGTATGACCATATTGCATCTGCCATAGGTGCCGCCTTGGCGGGTTATCATGGTGCTGCAATGCTCTGCTATGTAACGCCCAAGGAGCACTTGGGACTTCCCAATGTGGAGGATGTAAAGCAGGGAGTTATTGCTTACAAGATCGCCGCACATGCAGCAGATGTAGCCAAGCACTTCCCCGGTGCCGGAGAGTGGGACTTAGAGATGTCCAAAGCCCGCTTTGCCTTTGACTGGAACAGGCAGTTTGAACTTGCCTTAGACCCAGAGACCGCCAGGGCATACCACGACGAAACCCTACCTCAAGAGGGATACAAGACCGCCAAATTCTGTTCTATGTGTGGTCCCGAGTTCTGCGCCTACAAAATATCCCAGCATGTTTCCGATAAGATGGAGGAAATACTACAGCAAGAAAACTGGATGGTACCTTGATCAAACAACTCCAAAGGGCTCCCAGCCCTGCGGGGCACACTACTACAATTTCAGTTTAAGTCAGATATTTCTCTATCTCCTGCTTTATAGACGGATCTATACCCAGCTTCTTAAGGTGCCCCTCCTCCGCCTTTAAAAGTTCATACAAGTTCTCAAAGTTGTTGTAAATAATTCTCTTTTTGACCTCTCCTATGCCCTTTATTCGGTCAAGGATGTCCTTTAGTCCCTCTTTTAGCCTAAGCTTTCTGTTGTAAGAGAGGGCAAAGCGATGGGCTTCGTCCCTAATCTGTCCGAAGATCCTGTAAAGTATAGGATGCTCCTTTAGCCTTACCCTCTGCCCCCATTCGGTTAGCAAAATTTCCTCCTCCTTGGCGAGGGAGAGCACTTTGATGGGCAACCCAAACCTGTCCCTTACCCTTATGGCTACGCTCAGCTGTCCCAGTCCTCCGTCAATGAGCCATAGGTCCGGCATGGTCTCCTCCCCTTCCTTAAGCCTTCTTGCCCTCCTGCTCAGCACCTCCCCCAAGGAGGAATAATCGTCTATCTGACCTACCGTCTTTACCCTATACCTTCTGTATCTTTTCTTGTTCATAGTGCCCTCCTCCCAAACCACGCAGGATGCCACCGTATAGTCCCCATAAAAGTGAGAAACATCAAAGCCCTCTATTATCCTTGGTGGATGAATTTTTAGCACCTTCAAAAACTCCTCCTGCCAAAGTTCCGGTGGCATGTAATGGTGGAGGTTTTCTTTGACAAGCTCTTCCAAGCTCTGGTCTATCTTTTGAACGATCTCAACCTTCCCTCTTTCCGAGAGCCACCTTTTGACCTCTTCCGAAAGCTCAAAGTTCAAAAGCAAAACCTCCGGCAACGGATTGGAGTAGTAAAAGCCTATAAGGGTCTCTTCAAGCTCCTCCTCCGTCTCCAAAAGGAAAACCTCTTTATCCACCAGTTTGGAGGACCTTATCAAAAAGACTCCCAAGAGCCTGCCTATTCTGTAAAAGAGGTCTGCCCTCTGATAGGGTAGCCCGCTTACGCCCTGACCCAAGGATAGCTTTTCCAGGGCTTTTATTTGGTCCCTGAGGAGGGCACATTTTTCAAACTCAAGACCTTCCATATGCTCTTCCAACCTCTGGTATAGCTCCGGCAGGACTTCGGAGACTTCCCCCGAGAGCATAGATTGGGCAGATTTTACTGCCAAGGAATAATCCTCTTTGCTAACCAAACCTGCACAGGGACCACTGCATAGCCCCAAGTGATAATCCATACATGGGCTGGTTCTGATGGGCATTGGGTCGCAGGTGCGAAGTTTAAACAGCTTGTGGATGAGCCTTTTTACCCTATAAGCCCTCTTGGCGGTAAAGAAGGGACCAAAGAGTTTTCCCTCATGTTCGGGTCCCCTAACTACCCTCAGGGTTGGAAATTCATCCTCCGTTAGCAAGAGGACAGGATAGCCCCCACCGTGCTTGTGCAGAACATTGTATTTGGGTTTATGAAGTTGTATCAGGTCCACCTCCAACACCAGGGCTTCGTATTCGTTGCGGGTCAAGATCCAATCTATACGGTCTGAACCGTTAACTATGGCATGCTCCTTTCTGTTCTCTTGGGCTTGCTTGTAATGTTGCAATAGCCTCTCCCTTATGTTCTTGGCTTTTCCCACATAGAGGACCTTGTTGCCCTTCTTGAAGAGATAAACTCCACACTGGGTGGGTGCAGACTTTATAAGCTCAAGCATAAATGTATAAGATAAACTGACCTACCTTAAGGGTGAGAAATTCAGAAAGGCTGGAAAAACACTCTGAGAGAACCCTTAGTGGGCAAAGGTTTATAATACCCTCTGAGGCTGTTCTAAAAATCCCTTATCGGGAGCGTCCCTCCAGCCTCTAAAGGGACTAACCTACTCCTCACCCTATCCCACACCCCTTCCACCAACACCGGCTTCAGAGGAGAAAGGTCCCTTGGCAAAACCTTTCCAAGGATAGGGAAGAGGAGGGCTACCCTCAGAACTTGCCAAGCACTTTGAAGGGTAGTTTTTGCTACCCTTCCCTGCCCAGGATTCCTTCCATTGGCTCCCTCGCAGGAGCTTGGCTCACTCTGAAGGCTTTGTATGAGATTGACTAAAAGGTTCTTTCCATTCTTTACATTCTTTAGTTCGCTTTCTAATGCATTCCTCTTATATTCGTTGGTTTCCTTCCCTAAAAGTTCCGTAAGTTCCTTTTCTCTCTCTTCATACCTCTTTAGGGCGAACTCCAAATATGCTTTGTCTTTCAAAAGCTTCTCGTAATTCTCAGGCATGTCCTCCTTAAAGCCCAATGCCCTTCTGCCTATCACATATGCGGATGCTGTGTCTTTGTCTATGCTTAACTGCGGTGCATACTTTAGTATGCCAATAACTGAGGTATAGGCGGGATTTACCTCTATCACTTCCACTCCCTTTAACATTGCTACTATTTTTAGCTTTTGCATAAACTTTTTGGCATTCCATTGATGAAGCCTTTTTCTTAGTGTAGCCTTTCCATCTCCACGATTTCCTTTTTTGAGTTTTTTTTAGGTTTTCTACAGCTATAGCTTTGTTTTTCTGAATGGCTAAATCCAGTAGCTGATGGGCTAATATCCACTCTTGGTGGTCTTTGCTGTTTTTGGAAAGTCCTAAAAGGTGGTGTAAGCTAATAGTCTGATAGCTTAGTAGTTCTCCAGTTTTTGATACCTCTACTATGGCTAAGTGTATGGGTGATGCGTTCGTGTCTATGGCTATTACTCCCTTCTCTTTTGTGTATTTCACTTTGGGCGCTGGAATTTCAAAGGATACACTTCCATAAACTTCTCCATTCCTTAGCTTTAACTCCACTGTGTAGGGAAAGTAGTTTTTTGTTTGCCAGCTTTCTAAAAGCATAATCATAAAGGTTATCCACTTGTCTTTGCTATTGCTTGGTTCCCTTAACACTTTTGCGTAGATAAACTCTCTGTTTCCTGTGGTAATTCTAAGGTGTAGCTGTCCGTTTATGTTTTCAAATCTTGTTAATCTGTTTCCTTTGTCTGCCTTTGACCCGATGCTTATAAGTGTTCCTTGTCTTAATTCTTTCCATTGCTTTTTAAGTCCTTCCCCTGCTTTACCTGTAAGGTGATTTTTGCAAAGCTTTTCAAAAAGTCTTTTGCCTCCAAATACCACTGGTTTATATGTGGGATATTGCTTAGCCTTGTAAATGGCTGAATCAATGTATTTTGTTGGCAACTCAGGAAACAGCTTTCTTAGTCTTTGGTATATTTGGGCGTGTGGGTTTTTTGTTTCTTCTTTTTCCAACTCTTTTAGCATATTGTATGCGGTTCGGATGGCAGAGGATTGCTTACGCATAAGCTTTATGAGTTTTTCTTTGTCTCCCTTTCTTAGTTCAAGCTTGAACTGTAGGCTAACAAACATCAAGTTTAGATTTTAGCTTTAAAACTCTTGTGTGTCAATGGGTTTGTATTTTTAGAACAGTCTCAATACCCTCTTTACTATCTTGATGTGGTATAATTAAACTTCTTAAAATCCCTTTGGAGAGGTGAAAGGATGAAGACTTACAGGGTAAGACCTGAGGATGTAGTCAGAAGCTGGTGGGTAATAGATGCAGAGGGCAAAGTTCTTGGAAGGCTTGCCAGCGAGGTGGCAAAGCTTTTGATGGGCAAGCACAAGGTCTATTATCAGCCGGATGTTGATTGCGGAGATTTTGTGGTGATAATAAACGCAGAGAAGGTGAGGGTTACGGGCAACAAGCCGGAAAAGAAGGTCTATAATTTCCACACCAACCATCCTGGCGGACACAAAGAGAGGACCCTCCGGTGGATGTTGGAGAACAAGCCGGAGGAAGTGATAAGGCTTGCGGTTAAGCGTATGCTTCCTAAAAACAAATTGGGGCACAGAATGCTAAAAAGGCTTAAAGTGGTGGTGGGACCGAACCATCCCTATCAAGCCCAAAAGCCACAACCCTTGGAGGTTAAAGCATGATAAGGCAGTTAAAGGACTTTAAGATAGGCTTTGACAACGCCTTTTATGGCACTGGCAGGAGAAAGGAGAGCATAGCCCGGGTTTGGTTGGTCAAAGATACAAACAAGCAAGTGGTTAAGTCAAAGGACAGTGGTAAAGAGTTTGAACTTAAGGACTATCTTCAGAGGGAAACCCTTTATAGAAAGGTAATGTTCCCTCTAAAGCTCACTGGTTTAGAGGGTAAGTTTGGCATATACGCCACCGTTGAGGGGGGAGGCATCTCCGGGCAAGCGGAAGCCATAATGTACGGAGTTGCCAAAGCCCTTCTGAAATATAACACAGAGCTCAGGCAAACGCTAAAGAAGGCGGGTCTGTTGACACGGGACGCAAGAGAGAAGGAGCGCAAGAAGTATGGCTTGATGAAGGCAAGGAAAGCCTACAGGTGGAGCAAGAGATAATCAAAGTTGCCATATACGGGGCTACCGGATACACTGGTGCAGAGCTTTTAAGACTGCTCCAAAACCATCCCAAGGTAAAGGTTACTGCCCTAATATCCCAGTCCCACGCTGGCAAGAGGCTGAGGGAAGTATTCCCCTTCTTTTACGGAGAACTTGGAAACCTAACGCTTACAGAGGAACCAAAAGAGGACTGTGAAGTAGCTTTTCTGTGTTTGCCCCACGAGGGCTCCTTGGAGCTGGTGCCAAGACTTTTGGAAGAGGGTAAAAAGGTAATAGACCTCTCCGGTGCCTACAGGTTAAAGGACCCTTCCCTTTATCCTCACTATTATTCCTTTGAGCACAAACATCCAGAGCTTTTGGAGAGGGCAGTCTATGGTCTGCCGGAGATATACAGGGAGAAGATAAAAGCCACAAGCTTAATCGCCAACCCAGGATGTTATCCCACCTCTGTGCTTTTAGCAATCTATCCACTTCTAAAGGAGGGTATAAAGATAGAAAAGATCGTCATTACATCCCTTTCGGGTGTGTCTGGTGCAGGAAGAAAACCCGCACAGCATTTTCACTTTCCTGAGATGTTTGGAGACTTTTTTGCTTACTCTTTGGAAAAACACAGGCATGTGCCAGAGATGGAGGGGGTTATCAAAGACCTTTGCGGGATGAATGTGCCGGTGAGGTTTTCACCGGTAGTTGTGCCTACTTCAAGGGGAATGCTCTCAAGCATAAGTGTATTCTGCGAAAAGGTAGATCCAAGGGAACTTTATTTGGAAACCTACAGAGAAGAACCTTTTGTAAAAGTTGCCTCCGAGCCACCCCATACGAAGTGGGTGGTTGGTACCAATCTTTGTTTTGTCTATCCCATGTGGGAACACCGAGTGGGTTGTTTGCAGGTGGTGTCTGTTATTGATAACTTGGGCAAAGGTGCTTCCTCTCAGGCAATCCAGAACTTTAACTTAATGATGGGCTTTGAAGAGACTATGGGTTTGGACCTTAGCCCAAACTTTCCCTGATTAGCCTGTAAGATTAACTCTGATAATCTCAAAGAGAGTGAGAAGTGTATTTTTGACGCTTTCTTTGTCTATAGCGGAGACTGGAATAACAGGAATTCCCTCCTCCTCATCTATATCAAGGGCTATTCGGACATCCTCAGGGCTCCAAGCGTTGGGCAGGTCTTGTTTGTTTGCGCCAACCACCATGGGAACGGGGAACCTTGATTGGAAAAAGTTTATGATCTTTCTTGCCTCGTGGAAGGTTGTTGGGTCCGTGCTATCCACCAGTATGATAATTCCCAAAGCCCCCTCTCCCAAGATCTCCCACATGAAATCAAAACGGAACTGTCCGGGGGTGCCAAAGAGATACAGTTCGTGCTCATCATCTATGCGAATCTTTCCAAAATCCATTGCGACGGTTGTATAATCTTTTACGAACTTTTCGCTCAAATGCTGGGTTCTCCTCTCAGTTCTAACAGTTTTAATCTCACTAACTGTATTTATAAACTGAGTTTTTCCTGCTGCAAAAGGTCCAGCTATAACAACTTTGATCTTCTTTATCTGCCTCATAGCGACCTTATTCTTTCTATTATTTTTGCAAGAAGTTCAAGGGTTATGGGTGCTTGTTTTTGTTTAACTTCCTTCTTCTTACGCCTAATCAAACCCAGGGCTAAAAGGGCATACAATGCCCTATCCACAAGTAGGCTGTCCTGATTGGCTATTTGTCTTATCTGGAGGACTGTCCTTTCGCCATCAATTAAGGAAAGAATATGCCCTTCCATTTGGTTTAGTTTTGCCTTCTGCAAGACTTCTTCCTTATCGGGCACCCTTTCAAAAAGTAGCAATTCGTCGGATATCTTCCTTTCAACCTCCTCTGGAGTTAAATAGCGGGATGCAAGAACTATAAGCTCCTCTATTGGATACGCCACCGGATACTCCCCCCCGTATTTTATGAACCCCGGCGTAAAGGAAAAGATGCCTTCCTTCATGTTGAGGCGTGAAATTAGGAAGCGTTCTATTGTTTTTGATAAGCTCTCGACGCTCATACGCAATTTGTTGAGCAGAAGGTCAAAATCCTTATCCGCGTAAACCCTATAAACCTTATCTATGGGTCTTGCAAAAATGATCTCTCCCTCTTTCACATAATAGGCACAGGTTAGGTCTTTCCACTCCATAAAGAGGATCCCGCTTTTCCGATCCCTTCCAATCACCTGGAAAATATCCACAAAGTTAAAGCTTCTTAGGTCCCCCGTCAGAGCCATAATACTTTAAATTCAAAAGAGTGCCCTAAGCCTTTCTTGAGCCTTTTTGATCTCCATAAGAAGAAGACCCAGCTTGGCATTGTTGTCTGCCAAGACCACCATCACCGCATCAGTTCCCACACCGGTCAGTATAACATAGCCGTCGTGACCCTTTATGGTGATCTGCTCTAAGGTCCCCTTAGCCAGTTCCTCAGACACCCTTTCACCTAAGGACAAAATGGCAGCGCTCATGGCTGCTATTCTATCTTCCTCCATACCGGGCTTAAGCACGGAGGATATAGGCAAGCCATCTGCGGACACCAAAGATGCCCCCTCAAGCCCTGTGTTTTTAATCAATTCCTGAAGGATCTGTGAATACCTATCCATATTTCCCTCCTTATTTGTAAAATAGTGTATCATAAATTAGCCCGGTTATTATAGAAAATATAAACCATCCCGCTGAGTAAGCAAAAACCACCCTTTTGGGAAGAAAGGAAAAAAGGGCAAAGATGGTGGGCAGACAAACACCACTACTACCAAGCATAAAGGTGATCGCCTGACCGTTGGTAAAACCCACATCCACCATTGCCCTTCCTAAAACCACATCCTCACCGGAGCACACATATATAGGCACAGCCGCCAAAGAGATCAGAGGATAAGCCAAGGGCGTTTTGGAAAGGCTAACAGCGAGCCACGTCGGGGTAAAGGTTTTTATCAGAGACGCTATTGCAATGCCAATGAGTAGATACTTCACCACAGGCAACTGCTCCCTTAAACCCTCCAAAAGGGCGGACCTTTTGGAAAAGTTCTCCCTCATTTTCATCTGAAGGGTAGGCGGTTTTTTAAAGAAGTATCCAACCGCAAAGGCTACCAGCAACGCGTAAGCCAAAGAACCCACGAGCCTATAGATGGATACATCCAACCCAAAGAGTCCATAAGTCAATAGCAGAATTACAGGGGACAGGGTGGGTGCAGTTATCAAGAAGGCAAGAACAGGACCATAGCCTTTAGAGTAGCTGTTGATAAAGTTAGCAAAGGGTAACATGGAGCAGGAACACATAGGTGCAACTGCACCCAAAAGGGCTGTAAATATAGGCGCGGAGTGCCTTTTGGAAAGGAACTTTAGGAAAAGGGAGGGTTTAACCATTGCCTTTAGGAACGCACTAACAAACACCGCTAACACAAAAAAGGGAACGATCTCCACAAGATAGGAATAAAAGTTCTTAAAAAATTCCATAGCCTTAAATATTAATTTACCGCCTGAGGGAGTTTATGACCACGCTCAAGGAAGAGAGAGCCATAAGCAATCCCGCAAACTCCGGCTTTATAAACAGGTGAGGATAAAAAACTCCGCCCGCAATGGGTATAGCCAAAATATTGTAGCCAAAAGCCCACAGGAGGTTTTGCTTTATCCTTTTCCTTACCAACTGGGAGAGTTCAAAAAACTCCTTAAGTCCCTCCAAGCCTGAGTTTAGGATCACATCGGTGGAAAACTTTGCCAAATCAGTGCCAGAGCCCATGGCAAAGGATAGGTTTGCCTTTGCGAGCACGGGTGCGTCGTTTGTCCCGTCCCCAACCATTGCAACCCTATAGTCCTTAGCCTGCAACTCCTCCAAAATTTTCAGCTTTCCCTGTGGGTCCCTTTTGGCAAACCATTTTTCAATGTTTAACTGCCCTGCCACTTTCTTTACCCTCTCCTCCTCGTCCCCGCTTACCAAAATAACCTCAATCCCCATCCTTTTGAAGTATTCCAACACATCCTTGGCAGATGCTTTTATGGATTCCTCAAAGTAAAACTCTGCCAAAACCTTACCGTCCTGCGCCAGCACCGTTTGACCATTTTTGTCCTTTCCCAACATATAGCCCTCGCAAAAGACGCCTACGCCCACCTCTTCCCTACAGTCTTTTAGTGAGAGTTCCCTTGCCTCAAGACTTTGGCAGTATTCCCTTATGGCAACAGAGTAGGGATGGTTAGACTTTAAAGAAAGGCTGTAGGCAAGGTCCAAGTAATCTCCGTAGGAACGCACTTCTTTTACTTTGGGCTTTCCTTCCGTTAATGTGCCCGTTTTATCCATAAGCAGAATATCAACCTTCTTTTCAAAGGCTTCCGGATTTTTAACAAGCACACCCCTTTGGTAAGCCCTTATCAATCCCACCATTATGGCTAATGGCACCGCTATGCCAAAGGCACAGGGACAGGATATCACCATAACAGCCAGAGAGAAGGTAATAGCCTTTTGGATGTCCCCCGTTTTGAAAAACCAAAGCAGGAAAACCAAAAAAGACAGGGCTATAACAAACTGCACAAAGTAGTGGGATACTCTGTCCGCAAGGCGTTGAACCTTTGGCTTTTTAACAAGGGCGGATTCCACTAACTTTATAAGCAAAGACACATAGCTTTTGGCAAAGGACTTTTCCACCCTGGCTACTCCGTATCCGTTCAACACTACGCTTCCCGAAAGCAAAAGGTCCCCCTCCTTCTTAAGAACGGGCAAGCTTTCCCCCGTAAGCATGGACTCATCCACCACTACCCTTCCCTCCACAAGCCTGCAATCTAAGGGAACCATATCTCCAGTCCTAAGCACAATTTTGTCTCCTACGAAAACTTCATACACTCCCTTTTCCTCCTCTTTGCCTTCCTTTAAGACTTTTACCCTTAAGCCCTGAAGACCGAACATCCTCCTGAGGCTCTCGGTTGCCTTTCTCTTTGCCCTCTCTTCCAAGAATTTACCCGTTCTAACAAAGGTGATGAGGAAGAGGGAGGTCTCAAAAAGCGGTTCCTCAGGAATGAGCTTAAACAGTGCCAGGTAGCTATAAAGCAGGGCGGAGGTGCTACCCAAAGCTACAAGAAGGTCCATATTCCGAGTGCGTGCTTTAAGGGAGTAATAGGCTGACCTGTAGAATTTAAAACCACCCACTAACTGCACAAGGGTTGCCAAAAGGGCTTGCAAATAAACACCCCAAGGGTTATGCCAGAACATAGAAAGCATAACAACTGCACCAGACAACCAGCAAAGGGCTAATATGTAAGCTTCATACTGTTTAACCTCCTCCCCTTCCACTGTATAACCCAAAGACTCTATGGCTTCCTTTATGCTTTCCAAACTCAAAAGCTCCTCGTTAAATTCTACCCATACCCTTCCCAGCTCAAAGGATGCCTTTACATCAGAAACTCCGTGAAGTTTTTTAAGGGTTAGCTCTATTGCCCTGGCGCAGTTGGCACAGGTCATACCCGATACTTTCAAACTTACCTTCATAGGTTTGTATTCTAAGCGTGAGCCCGTGTTAATTCAATCTTTTAAATGTAATGATAAAATAAAGAAAAATGCGCAACAGGGGACAGAAGGAGAAAGAAGCGATCCTTAAGTATCTTCCACTGGTAAAGTCTATAGCCTACAGAATATACAAACATCTGCCAGATGCGGTAGATTTAAACGACCTTATAGGTTATGGCATACTGGCGGTGGTGGAAGCCCTGCCAAAATTGGATGAAAGTAAAAACCCGGAAGCCTACCTTAGACTACGTATCAAAGGTGCTATGTATGATTATCTCCGAAGCCTTGACTTCGGCAGTAAGTCTCTAAGAAAAAGAGAGAAGGAAATAAAAGCAAAGCTTGAGGAACTCACAAATCAGTTGGGAAGGGAACCCACCGACGAAGAACTCATCAAAGCCCTTGGCTACAAATCAGATGATTTTTACTCGGACCTCCAGAAAATCTCCGCCTCCCACCTTCTTTCCTTGGATGACCTTTTTAGAGAAGGAAGAAGCTACGAAGAGGTTTTTTCTTCCTCTGTGGAAGAGAGCCCGGAAGAGAACTCAATAAAGCAAGACCTGAGAGAGAAAATCCTCAAAGCCATAGAGTATTTAGACCAAAGAGAGAAGTTGGTTATACAGCTTATCTTTTATGAAGAGATTCCCGCCAAAGAGGTGGCAAAGCTACTTAAAGTTTCCACCGCAAGGGTCTCACAGATAAAGGAAAGTGCCCTGAGTAAGTTAAGAGAAAAGCTAAAGGATATGGTATAATAGTAGCACTATGGCTAAGGTAAAGATGAAATCCAACAGGTCCGCAAAGAAAAGGTTTAAGATAACTGGTAGTGGAAAAATAAAGAGGTGGAAATCGGGCGGAGCCCACTACAATACCAAGAAGTCCAAAAAGAGAAAGAGGGCATTGAGAAAGCCAGACCTTGTCCACCCAAGCTGGGAAGACAAGGTAAGGGGAATGCTAAAGGAGTTTTAACCTTTAGCCTTTTTTTGCATAAACCAAGGAAGGAAAAGCTACCGCAGCACCTATTGCTCCTTTTACAAGATCCCTCCTATTAACAGTAAATGACTTGTCCCACATATTTGCTCACCTCCATAACAACACATTTATCCACAAGCTCCTTTGCCTTTGCAGTGCTACCGTAGGTTTCCCTTAACTCTCTTCTGTAAGTTTCAAAGAACTGATTGAACTGATCCACTCCCAAAATGCCAATGGCGTAGAATTTGCCACCTTCTTCCTGTATAACCACTGATGCCAGAGGAACTTCCGGCGGTCCATCAATAACCTTTCCCCCTTCCTTTGGATCATAAAGTCCCAAGTGGGCACAACATTGTATTATACCAGATTTTTTTGTAGTTTCAGAGGGTTTGTCCGGAGGATAGTAGTTTATAAAGGAATACTGCTTTGTGGGATAGCTCCATTGGTGGGCACAGATGGCGGAGTATGCCACTACGCTCTTTTTGCTTCCCACTCCACCCTGCCATTTGTAGGTTTTGCCATCCTTTAGCTTAACATCCACCGGTTTTACCTCTTCCCCAAGGTTTATCAAATAACAAGGCGTGCTTGCGTAGGGATAAAAGAATATGTAGCTGTTGTGAGGCTTAAGGTCTTCCTCCCTGAGGGGAGAACCGTCCTCCTTTACAAGCAGGGCTTTTTTGTATGCTTTGAACATCCCCTCCTGTGCGGAAAGCAAATTGGAAAACACAGAAGGGTCTATCATAGAAGCTACAGCTACCGTGCTACAGGCTTTTAAAAAATCTCTTCTGTCCATAAACAAACCCTCCAAACATGAAAACGCCCCCAGAGGGGGCCTTACCACATTATGCGAACATATCTCTGTATATAGCCTTTGCCCACTCGTAGGTAGCGTCCGCCAGTGCCTTTGAACGATCGTTGATAACCCTTGGTTTGGGATCGATCTTTCCATCTTTTAGCTCGTATGTAACATTGATGACTATTGCCTCTTGAGGATCGCCGTTTACCATAGAGTAGCATGTGTTGTCAGGAAGGGTGGGCTTGTATTCTTTGCCCTTGATCCTTGAAGCTATTATCTTGGCTACGATCTTACCCTGAGAATTTGCCATGTGTCCGCTCTTGGGATAAGGAACGCCACCGATAACATCTCCCACTAAGAACACATGTGGGTCCGCCTTTGCTTGAAAGGTGATGGGGTCTTGGTCTGCCCATCCGGTGGGCTTTCCGTCTTTGTCCTTTGCTATGAGGTCTGCCATCCACACCAAATTACCCGCTTGATGGGGTGGGATCAGGTTGGCATCTGCAAACTTGAAGTCTCCTGCGGTGGTCTTGATGATCTTCTTTACGGGATCTACCTCTTTTATGACCGCATTTGGCACATACTCTACTATGCCAAGGTAGAGTTGCTCATAAGCTGCCCTAAAGCCTGGACCCTTGGACGCTATGTCTCCTCTGGGGTCAAGGATCACCACCCTTCCTTTTACCTTGTTCTTCTTAAAAACATGGGCGATCATCGCAGCCCTCTCGTAGGGTGCGGGCGGGCATCTGTATGCACCGGGAGGAACGGTAATTACAAAGTCGCCCTCTTCAAACTCCCAGACCTTTCTCTTTAGTGCAAGATGCTCAGAACCGGGGATGAAGGCGGCAGGGTAATGCACTCTTGTGTACTCAGCCATCTGTTTATCATCCTTGAACCAAGCGGAGTAGTTGTATCTTGTACCCGGCGCCAATACTAAGTAGCTGTATTCAATGTAACCGTAGTTGGTATAAACTCTCTTCTTGTCCCTTTCTATTCCCAACACCGTTGCATTGACAAACTTGTAGCCATACTTGGCGGCGGGTTGATTGTAATCGTGGGATATGAAATCAAGGGAAACCAAGTCTGCAAGCCATGGATTGGATATGGGGCAGGAGAAGAAGTTGGGTCTCTTCTCAATGAGGACCACTTCAATGTTTGGGTCTTCCTTTTTGAGATATTTGGCTACTGTCAAACCTGCCCATCCTCCACCACACACCACCACCCTGTTTCCTTTGGGTGGCGGAAGCATGGCTTCCATTTTACCTGCCTTTTCGGCAGCGGCAAAGGAAGACTTTGAAGGCAGTGCGGATACAAGGGTAGCTACACCCGCAAGCTTAAAAAGGTCTCTCCTGCTTACACTCATATTACCACCTCCTTTCGGTTGTGTTTTTTAGTTTAACCTTGAATTTTCAATTTTGCAATAATTAACAGTTAAAAAATTATAAAACTTTGTTATATAAACCCTTTAAAATATTTGAATATTTTTATTTACTACCACACACATAACAAACACCCTCTTGGGTTTTTGCCCAATGGCGGGTGCCAGCCTTTACCTCCAGACGGTCCCCCTCCTTTAGCTCAAAGGTACCTTCTTATGTGCCGATCACAATAGAACCCTTATAAACCACCCTTATTTCATCCTCTGGATGGGTGTGCCAGTCATATAAGGTTCCCGGTGGATCGCACCAGGTGTAGAGATTTTTATAGCCTTCCTTTCTTAGCTCCTCCATTATGGCTTTTGGGTCCAGCATAGTTTAAATTTTAACCAATGAGGGGTAAGGATTTTTTAGCCCTTACTGTGGGCTTTAACATTTTGGGCGGTGTTTTGGCGGGTCTGCTGGTGGGTTATGCTTTTGACCTTTGGCTGATGGAAGGTCTTTTTGGAAAAAAAACCTTTCCCTTTGGGCTCTTTTTCTTTTTCTTTGTTGGCGTGATCGCCGGCTTTAGAAACGCCTTCAGGGACTTAAAAAGGTTGTGAACTAACAATGACCACTTTGGATTTTTTCGAGTATGTCGTAAAGCAGAACGTAAGATAAATGTTTTTCAAGAGGGATTATAATTTATTTGCTATGGATAGATGGGAAAAATTTTTAATAGAGCTTTCAGATAGAGTTATTGAGGGCGAAAAGCTGGGTAGAGAGGACGCCCTCGCTATCTTGCAAACACCCGACGAATATATAGCCCTTTTGGTGTATCTTGCCCAAAAGGTCAAAAATCACTTTCATGAACCCAACAAGGTGGAGCTCTGCTCTATAATAAACGCCAAAAGTGGGGCTTGCTCGGAGGATTGTAAATTCTGTGCCCAGTCTAAGTTTTATAAAACTCCCATAAATGTTTATCCTTTGGTGCCAAAGGATGAGATTGTGGAAGGTGCATACAGGGCGGTGGAGTTTGGTGCAAACAGATACTGCGTAGTTTTGAGCGGAAGGTCTGCCACACCAGAGGAGGTGGAAAGGATAAAGGAGGGCGTGGAGGAAATAAAAAAGGTAGAAGGTTTGCCCATAAATGTGTGCGTGTCTGCGGGCACGTTGGATGAGGAGTCCCTCCTAAAGCTAAAATCAGCGGGTGTCAAAAGGGTCAATCATAACTTGGAAGCTTCCAAGAATTTCTTCCCAAAGATCGTCAGCACTCACACTTGGGAAGAAAGATATGAGACTATAAAGAGGATAAAAAGGGTAGGGCTTTCCACCTGTTGTGGGGGCATCTTTGGAATGGGCGAGTCGCATGAAGACCGGGTAGATTTAGCCCTAACCTACAGGGAGTTAGAGGTGGATTCCATACCCTTGAACTTTTTGATGCCTATTGAGGGAACACCCTTGGAGAAAGCACCTGGTGTGGAGCCATTGGAAGCCCTCCGGATAATTGCCATGTTTAGATTTACAAACCAGAAGGCAGAGCTCAGGCTCTGCGGTGGGAGGGAACAAACCCTGAGAGACTTTTACGGCATGGCAATGCTGATGACCAACGCCATGATGGTAGGGGGCTACTTGACAAGGGCAGGAAGGGACATAAAGAAGGATTATCAGCTCATAAAGGATCTAAGGCTTGAGAGGCTTGAAAAGGTTCTGGAATGATTGAGGTCCTTGATGGCTATGAAAACATGCAAAAAGATTATGAGAACTTCCTGCGGGTTGAAGAGGGTAGAGGACCTTTTTTTAGGCTTTACCTTTGGAAGAAATCTGTCATCAGCTTGGGATTTCACCAAGAATCAAGGGATTTTCCTGTGGATGTGGTAAAGAGACCTACCGGTGGTGGTGCCCTCCTGCACGGATGGGACATCTCCTTCTCAGTGGTGGACGTAAAGGAAATGTGGGGCACAAGCCCAAAGAAGATTTATCTCAGGCTTATGGGACTTTTAAAGGAGAGCCTTGAGAGTTTGGGTCTTTCCCTTGAGCTTTCCAACTACGGAGGCTCTTACGGAGAATACTTTTGTATATTCCAGCCTACCTTTGGTGAGATCACATACAGGGGAAAGAAGTTGGTAGTCTGTGCTATGAGGGTGGGAAAAAGGGGCTTTTTGCTCCACGGAAGCCTTTTCTTGGCTTTGGACTATCTCAGGGCGGAGCAGATAACGGGCATCCCAAGTGAAAGGCTTAGGGATAGGATGATCACCTTTGAGGAGCTATCAGTATCTCGGGAGGAACTCCTGAAGGCTGTTAAGGATTTTTTCACAAGGGTTTTGCTCTGCAAAGCAAGCTATAGCCCTTGAAAATTCCTCCCTGTTGGAAAGGATCTTTTCCAAAAGCTTTAGAACAATGCTAAGCTCAGCTTCCTCTTGCCTTATAACTAATCCACCACCAAGCCCTTCTATCTCCTTGGCGTTGTAATACTGATGGTATCTGATTGCATGAGGGAAGGGGACAAACAGGGCAGGAACTCCGTAGAGGGAGAGCTCAGTTATGGTGCTTGCACCCGCCCTACTCAAGGCTAAATCGCAAGCCCTGTAGATCAGGCTCATATTTTCGGTAAAGGGCATGACCAAAACGGGCATGTTTTTGTAGGCGTCCTTGAACCTTTCGTAATCCCTCTCTCCCGTTATATGCACACCTTGAAAATCCGTCCTTTTAAATATCTCAAAGGCTAAGTTGTTTAGAAAGACAGCACCTTGACTGCCACCCATCACCAAAAGGGTGGGCTTGTCAGAAAGGTTTAACGACGCCCTTGCCTGTTCCTTAGAGAGCTTTAGCCCATCTATTAGAGACCTTCTCACTGGCAAGCCCGTTTTTACGACCTTTTCCTTTGGGAAAAACTTTTTGGAGTATTCAAAGGATACAAACACATTTTTTGCAAACCTGCTGAGAAGTTGATTGGTAGCACTTGGGATAGAGTTCTGCTCGTGCAAAAAGAGTGGAGTTCTTCTTAGCACAGAGGCAAGACCAAGGGGAAGGCTTGCATAGCCACCAAAGATAATGCTAACATCCTTCCTTCCGAGCTTTGGCAGAAGATACAAAGAAGAGGAAAAAATACTATAAAGGGACCTTAACTTTTCTACGGGAGACCTTCCAAAAAAGGGATAGACCTTTAAAAATTTTCCCTCCACCGGCAGTAGATGGCTAAGCTTTCTTTCTATACCTCTCTCCGCACCTATGAACTTACAGGGAATTTCCCTTTCCAAAAGGCACTCCATTAGAGCTAACGCTGGAAAAAAGTGCCCTCCGGTTCCACCGCCCGCAACGTAAAGCATTTCAAAAAGAATACCACACCAAGCCTAAGTATTCCCTTAGGGCTTTGTAGCTGTCTGCAAAGACGCCCATTTTTGACAAAAGGCTGTAAAGATTATACCTCATGTCCCTTTTAAAATCGGTAGGGTATGGAACCACCTCCAAGCCCGCCTTTTGAAAGGTAAGCACCGCCCTTCTCATATGGTAAGCCGAACTCACCAACACAACCCTCTTACATCTCAGTCTTTCGCAGAGCTTTTTTACCTCTTGGGCGTTCTCTTCTGTGTCTCTGCTATTCACTTCCGTGTGGATTTTGCCTTTATCCACACCTAAGGTTAAGAGGAGTCCCTTCATGACCTCCGCCTCGGGCAAAGCACCGATGGAGGCACCTCCCGAGAGTATGATGGGAAGGTCTGTCTGTTTGTGAAGCACAAAGCCCGTAAGCAGTCTCTTTGTGGAATCCTCTTTGAGGATGCCCGTGTTGTAGGCACCACCACCTAATATCACTATGGCGTCTCCCTCCGGTTTGGAGGGCACAGGGTAAGCATCCTCCAAAGGTTTATAAAGCAGATCCTTTATGGGCTCCACCGAGAGCAAATAGACAAAAAGGGCAAAGGAAAAGGCGAGAAGTTTCGCGAGCTTTCTCTTGGTTAAAATGCCAAGGAGCACAAAAGCTATTACCAAAAGCCCGGGTGGAAGGATAAAGTGGGTGATCAGTTTTTTCAGAAAGAACATCAGGGTCTTCTTCTGGTGGCAATGAGCACTTCTTCCACCTGCTTAGCCTTTGCCATGTCCATTAAAGATACCACAAACTTGTGGGCGGTATCCTCGTCTGCTTCTATTATCAGCCTTTTTGGCTTTTTTTCTTCAAAAGTTCCTGCCAAATCTTCCAAAGTAGCCCTTTTACCTTCGTAAAGATATTCTCCATTTCTTAGAACCTGAACCCTAAGCACTTGCGTGATCTGTTCCTTTTCGCCTTCTTTGGCAAAGGGCAGTTTGACCGCCAACAGGGTTATGGGGGACTGAAAGGCAAGCACCGCCAAAAAGAGGAAGACCGCCAAAAGGGTATCCACCAACGGAACCACATCTATGTATGCCCTCTCATCAGAACTTAGCCTGCGTCTCCTCACGGTAATAACCTCACAAATTCCAACAGCTCCTCCTCCAAGTGGTTCAGGAGGCTACTTCCCCATATTCTAAAGACCCAATAGAAGAAAAGGGCTGGAATGGCAACCGCCAAACCCGTCGCCGCAGCCACCAAGGCTTCACCAATGCCCGACGCAAGAAGGTTCAGGGCAGTTTCAGACTGGTTTATGGAAAAGGCGTTGAAGACCTTTATGAGCCCCGTAATAGTTCCAAAGAGACCGATCAAGGGAGAAAGGCTAGCTATGGTTGAAAGAAGGGCTAAGTTCTTTTCTACCTTTGGCACCAAAAGGTCAATCTCTGTTCTCAGGGCTTCTGTTAGCCCGTTCTTGGAAACCTTTCCACCTTTGAAGTCCTCCAAAACCTTCAAAACGGCTTTGCTCCCAAGGGATGTATCTAAGGAAAGCAGTTTGACTGCACCCTCAAGGTCTCCGTTCCTCAGCAAACTTTTTGCATCCTTTAGGTTTTTTGAAAGAAAGTTTGAGGAGCGTAGGTTTATCAACCTTTCTAAAGCCACAGCCCAGGAAATTACAGAAAGGAAAAGCAAAGGATACATAGCCAACCCGCCCGTCTTCAAAAGGGCAAATATTCCCTCCATCATCGCACCTCACATTTTGGAAGTTCCTTTTTCAACATTTCAATTTTAACCCTTTCTTCCCGAGAAAGGGTGTTGGCATCAACCCTGTCAAGAAAACAGCTGGCATCCCTTTTTAAACGGAGCTCCAAAAAGGTTTGGACGCCTTCCAAGATGGCTGAGTTGTATACCTGGGCACCTTTGTTGTTTAGGGATATATCCACAAGGTACTCAAGGACTTCCCTTGGCTTTCCTTCCGCTTTTAAGAGTTTTGCCATTTCAAACTTGGCTTTGGCGGAGAGGTTAATATCTTGACTTTTTGTTAGGGCGATCAAGATGTTCCTGTCTTTGGTATTTTCGTATATTTTCCATAAAGTGTTCTCAAAGGAGGGACTTCTGTAGCCAAGGCTGGTCAGTTGGTTGGCAATGGCGAGGGCTTTGTCCCATCTTTGAATGTTTGCATAAATTTGCACTGCCCTTTCCTTATCTGATAGGTCCCCGCTTTCCAAGAGCTCTGCCATGCTTTGCTGATCTCCAAGTTCTTCATAGAGCTTTATAAGCTCCCTCCTTGCGAGGACAGACTCTTCACTGCTTCCTTCTTTATACACCTTATAAAGTAGCACAACCTTGTTTCTTTTATCCTCTTCAATAGTTGCTAATTTTAGCAGGGCTCTGTATTTTAGTGGTGAGTTTCCTTCAAAAAGCTCTATTAGGATTTTTTCAGCTTCCTTCTTTTCTCCTCTCTTTATGAGCAGGTCTGCTAACTGATACTTTAGCTCTGGGGCGTAGGGAGAGTTTGGTTCCTTTTGAAGATAACTCTTTATGAGCTTTTCTCTATCACTTGGGGGCAATTCCCTTTCTTCCATTCCCAAAAGGGCCAGGGTGGCTTGGCTCGCCAATGGGTCCTCTGGAAAGCTCTTTAATACCTCCCAATAAACTTCCTTTGCAGAATCCACTTTCCCCAAGTTATACAGGGCATCTCCAGTTTTCATGAGCGTCCTTGCACCAAAGGGGCTTTCCTTTGGAACTTTTTTAAAGTAATCTATAGACCTCTCATACTCACCTTCCATAAAATAGCTCAGCCCCAAAAGGTATAGTTCTTCGGGGGAATTTTCTGTAAGAAAGCTCCTTGCCAAGGCGGGTTTGCCCAAAAAGAGGGCAGATTTTGCCTTTAAGAGCCTTGCCTTTGGATGGTCTATACCTTGGAGAACTTTTAAAACATCCTCGTATTTTTTAAGGTTGTAGTAGCACAGTGCCCTGTAGTAAGGGTCCTCAAAGTAGCTTAAGGCGGAGAGCCAATCCCCTTTTCTAAAAAAGCTCCAACCTAAGTATTCCTTATAGAGCTCTGGATAGCGTTCCTTTACAGCCTTCAGGTGTTCCTCCAGGGGCAAATTAGCCCAATAAGCGCTCTCCAAAAGCCAGAGGTAATCTTCTCTATCCTTTTCCCTTTTGCCCTCCAGAAGGGTGTAGGCGGTTCTGTAGTCGCCCTCTCTAATAGCAGAATAGACTGCGTATCTTATGTTTTTAGCCTCAAGAAAGTTGGAAAAGGCGAGCTTATAGTCCCCTCTGTTGTATGCTATAATTCCCGCAAGTTCCAAAAAGCTCGGGTCCTTGGTTATGCTGTATGTGATCCTTGCCAAAAGCACATCCCTTTGGGCTATTTGGGAGTAAAGGGAGTTGGCATATTCCCTGTTTATGGTCTCAAGGAGACTGGCATACTGATAAGCCTTGCTGGTATCCTTCTTCTGTAGGGCTACAAGTCCAAGGTAGTATAGGGCGACATCTCTGTAGGGTTTGGCGGGTTTTGAGTATTCAAGGAGTAATTTTTCTGCCTCATCCAGTTTTCCTGTCTGAAAGAGAAGGATAGCCCTTCTCAGTGTGGTGCTGTCTTTGTATTCTTCTCTAATCTTCCCCTTAACAAAGTCCAAAACATAATTGCAATAATTTTTAAACACAACCTCCTGACAGTTGGGCTCCCTGTAGTTTTTTCTCTCTTTAATCTCGTAAATGACACTCCACAGGGGGTTTTCGTTTTTTGGAACACCGTCCTTCAACTCAAAGTTCAGGGCATAATAGAGCTCGCAGGCGGAATACCTGTATCTATGGGGAATCCTGCAGGAATTTTCAAAGAATTTGAGGGCTTCTGACCTTTGTCCCTCTTTAAGCTTTATAAGACCGAGCACATACTCCGCCATAGGTCTGTAGGGGGAGGACATTGTTAAAATTGAGCTGAGTTCCTTTTCTGCACTAAGAAAATCTCCCTTGAGGTAGTGATCGACTCCAACTTTGTATGCGATGGCATCTTTGGGCTTTCCACAACTCAAGCCATCCCCCTCCACCCTGGCAACTGGTATAAACTCCATCTCCTTGGGAGGTTCTAAAAGCCCTGAGGACAGGTCCATAGGCTCAGACCCTTTCAGTGGAAGGTTTTGAGGGGGGCTCAGTTTGGGCTTTTCCTCCACCTCTTTGGCTACGATCTCTACCTGAAGGTCAAACTCCTTTTTTATCTGTGAGAAAGCTATTAGCAATAAAGATAGACTAAAGAGCGTGATGAGCTTGAACATACCATTCTCCTAAGTGGCAAGTTATGTTTAACTTTACTATAACATTTCTTTTTTCTTCCATATGCACCAAGCTATAGCTGGCGTTATCACAGCCAAAAACCCAAAACTTTGAAAGGTCTATGTTCAAGAGTGCACAGAGCATAGCCCTTATGGGAACTGTGTGGGAAATTAGTGCCACCGTTTGTGCCCAATGTTTTTCTCTTAAAAACTCTAAAAAGTCCTTTACCCTTTTGAAAACATCCTCCAAGGATTCGCCCCCTTCAAACTTTATCCGGTGCGGTTCCTCAAGCCACATTCTGAAATCCTCCGGAAATCTTTCCTTTACCTCCTCCACAAGCATACCAGACCAAACTCCATGGTCTATCTCTATTATCCTTTTGTCCTCTATGATCTCCAATCCATGCCTTTTGGCGATCTCTTGGGCAGTTTGATAGGTCCTCCTCAAGGGGGAGGAGTATAGGAAATCTATCTTTTCCTTCTCCAAAGCCCTGCCCAAGAGTTCTGCTTGTTTTAGCCCACGCTCAGAAAGCCCGGGGTCCAAAAGTCCCTGATACCTACCTATTGGGTTCCACTCGCTCTCTGCATGCCGAACTATAAAGAGCTTTACCACAACCCGCCCTCTGTTAGCACCTCGGAGTATGCCCTCACACCCTCACCCAGGCTATCAAACAAGCCAAGCCTTTTTAACACCACCTCCAACATTCCCACCAGCATAAGCCCATCCTTTGGGTCTACGCCCATGTGGGATATTCTGAATATTTTACCTTTTAGCTCATCCTGCCCGCCGGCAGTTCTTACCCCATATTTCAAAAGGAGCTTTCTTATGTCCTCTGCCCGGGGAGAAAAAACTGAGGAAACTGAGATGGAGGGTTTCTCTGCAAAGGGCTTTAGTCCAAGCACCTCCACCACCCTAAGTGTAGCCTTTGACATGAGCCTGTGCCTGTTTTCCACCCTTTCCATACCCTCCTCCAATAGCATGCTAAGGCTTTCCTTTAGAGCTAAGATCAGACTTATTGCGGGCGTCCAGGCAGTTTGTCCCTCTATCTGTTTTTTTTGCTCCTTTTTTATGCTAAAGTAGAAGGCACGATCCTTTAGCCTTCTTTCTGCCCTTTGAGAAAACCAAAGCACCGAAAGTCCCGGAGGCAAAAGAAGAGCCTTCTGGGAGCCACCAATTAAAACATCAATGCCCCATTGGGAGGGCACGATCCTATACACACCCAAGGCGGTTATGGCATCCGCTACCAATAAAACTTCCCGATCCCTGCACAGCCCACCGATCTCCTTTGTGGGATGGTAGGCACCAGTGGAAGTCTCTGAAATCTGCAAAAGGACACCCTTGCAATCTGTGTGCTTGTCCAGAAGCTTTTTTACTTCCTCCGGGTCAGCGGACTTGCCCCACTCAACTTTATACTCTATGGGCTCCAAGCCCCAGTGTTTTGCCAGGTTTAACCATCTTTCTCCAAACTTTCCACCGTTTATAACCAGAACTTTTTCCCCCTGCCCAAAGAAGTTCAAAACAGCAGACTCCATGGCACCGGTGCCCGAGCTGGCAAAGAACACAAAGTTCTCAGAGTTCTCCTCCAACAACCTCTTAAAGAGTTCTCTAACCTCCAAAAAGCTCCTTTTGAACTCCTCTGTTCTGTGATGGATGATCTGCTCCCCTAAGACCTTCCTTACCCTTTCGGGAATTTCCACAGGACCAGGTGTAAAAAGCCTCTCTCTCATCTTTCCCTTTCTCCTCTTATGAACTCCTCCACCATCCTCTTTGCCTGCCAGTCAGGATATTGGATGGGTGGATGCTTCATGGTGTAGGCACTTATGGAATATAAGGGTCCTCCTATGTCCCTATCCCTTGCCAACTTACAGCACCTTATGGCATCTATCATAGAACCCGCACTGTTTGGCGAGTCCTCCACATCAAGCTTTAGCTCCAAGTACATGGGCACATCACCAAAGAGCCTTCCCTCCAACCTTATGTAGGCGATCTTTCTGTCCTTTAACCAGGGCACCCAGTCGGAAGGTCCTATGTGTATATTTTGGTCTCCTATATCGTAAGGAAGCAAAGACTCTACCGCTTGGGTTTTTGAAACCTTCTTGGTTTTTAGCCTACTCCTTTCTAACATGTTTAAAAAGTCTGTGTTTCCGCCAAAGTTTAGCTGGTATGTGCGATCTATCTTTACACCCCTGTCCAAAAATAACTGCACCAAGGTTCTGTGCACTATGGTTGCACCCACCTGGGACTTTATGTCATCTCCCACCACTGGTATGCCTTCCCTCTCAAACTTCTTTGCCCACTCTGGGTCAGAGACTATAAAGGTGGGCATGCCGTTTATAAAAGAGACACCCGCCTTAAGACATGCGGTAGCGTAAAACCTCGCAGCCTCTTCTGAGCCCACGGGCACATAGTTTATGAGCACCTCTGCCCCCGTATCCTTTAGCACCTTAACCACATCCTCCAGTTCGTCTTCTTTTTCATCCGCAAGCACAAAGGTCCTGTCGGGTGGGTAATTCTTCATATGCTCCGCAAAGCCGTCCAAGACCTTTCCCATACGCACCTTTACCCCAGTCTTTGGCACGTTTGATTCAAAAATTGCTGTGCAGTTGGGTGCAGAGAAGATCGCCTCCGAGATGTCCTTCCCTACCTTTCTTGCGTCTATGTCCCACGCAGCCACCACTTCAATATCCCAAGGTTTGTATCCCCCTACGTCCTCAAACATTAAACCACTGACCCCTTGACCTTGATTTCTTTGGTAATAATAGATGCCCTGAACCAAAGCACTTGCGCAGTTGCCCACACCCACTATTGCTACCTTGATTTTTTTACCCATTCCAAACCTCCAAGAAGCTTATAACTATTATATGAAGACTTAACCCTTTGGTGCCCTATAAAAGAAGCTCACCGCCCTCGCACCTATGAGGGACACGATCCCAAAGGACCAAAAGAACACATCCATCCCAGAAAGCTTTCCTTCAAAGAGATGCAGCATAAATTCCCTTATAACAAAGGCTATTAGGACTTCTAAGAGTATATCCACCCTAACCCTTTCGTGTTCAAAGAAGTCTATAAAAGCCCTTATAAGCTCAAGCACTACAATCAAAGAGAGCACGTTAGTAACCAGCTCTTTAAAACCTAATCTGACTGTGGCTTCTGTGATGGTAAGACCAAGCTCTGAAATGGTCCTGAATATACCTACAAAAAGCCCGATTATGAGAGTTATTATGGTTATGTTAAAAGCCAGTTTAACAAACTGCTTGTATAGTTTAGAGACGACATCCTGAAACATTTCCTCTGGTTTATATTTTAAGATAGAAAAGATGGAAAAGACCTTAGAGGTTGGCATACTTTCTGTAGTTAATCAAACCGCAAGGATCCTTAGCAAAAGTCTGAGCTTTGACGAGGGTGCGGAGGAATTTCTCAAAATACTATACTCCTTTTGGGATGTGCCCTACAGCTATATAGCCCTCTATGATAGACCTAGTAAGGTCCTCAGGATTGTTCGGTCTTTTGGATTAAGTAGAGAGGAGACAGAGAGGGGAGTGTTCAAAAGAGGGGAAGGGATCATAGGAAAAGTTTATAAGATGGGCTTGCCGGTTGTTCTCTCTGACCTTCACGTAAGCCAATACTTGAACAAGACGGGCTTGAGGGATAGACTGAGCGGAAGGGAAACCTTTGTGGCGGTGCCTATAAAGGTAGGTGAGGAAACGGTGGGTGTGCTGGCGTTTTTTAAGGAGTTCAGAAGGGAGAGCGTAGAGGAAGGAATAAAACTCGCTATGATCTTGGCAACCATGTTAGGGATGCTGTACAAGATAAGCCAGAGGGTGGAACAGGAAAAGCAGGAGTGGGAAGAGGAAAAGAGAATGCTAACAGAAGCCCTCTCGGAAAACTTCCGAATTGAAGGGATAGTGGGCAACAGTCCAGCCATAAGGCACTTGGCTGAGCTTGTCCGAAAGGTGGCACAAACGGACATAACCGTTTTGATCACCGGAGAGAGCGGAACTGGGAAAAGCCTTATCGCCAAGGCTATACACTTTGCAAGCCCCAGAAAATCAAAACCCATAATAACCATAAACTGCTCAGCCATACCCGAAAGCCTCTTGGAGGCAGAGCTCTTTGGATATGAGAAGGGCGCTTTCACGGGCGCCTATGCGCCAAAGAAAGGAAAGTTTGAGCTTGCCAACGGTGGCACCCTCTTTTTGGACGAAATAGGAGACATGCCTTTGTCTATACAGCCCAAGATCCTGAGGGCTATACAGGACAAAGAGATTGAAAGGCTGGGAGGAGAAAAGACCATAAAGGTGGATGTGCGTATTATATGTGCCACCAACAAAAACTTGGCAGAGATGGTGGAAAAGGGAGAGTTCAGGGAGGACCTCTTTTATAGGATAAGCGTGTTCCCTATACACATTCCGCCCCTCCGGGAAAGAAAGGAGGACATTCCTTTGCTTGTGGAACACTTTTTAAGGATCTTCAACCAAAGATACAAAAAGAATGTGCGTATAAGCTGGAAGGCTTTGGAAAAGTTAATGGAGTATCCTTGGTATGGAAATGTGAGGGAGCTGGAAAATTTCATAGAAAGGCTCGTCATTTTGAGGGATGGGTTGCTAACAGAAAAGGACATTCCCGAATACTTCCATCCAGAGCATGGAAAGGTTAGCTTTAAGCACCTGCCGAGCTTTGTAGAAACCACAGAGAAAGAAGAGATCATAAAGGCTTTAGAAAAAACCGGATATGTAAAATCCCGCGCTGCAAAGCTCTTGGGTCTTACCCTAAGGCAACTCGATTACAGAATAAAGAAATACAAAATAGAACTGAAAAAGTTCTAAATTAGCCCTCTTATAATGCTTTCAATAAGCTGGTAATTTCTTTCATACACCCAGTCCTCCACCTGTAGCCTATCTTCCCCGACCTTCTCCTCCTGAAGCTCATCGCGGTAAAGCTCCGCCCACTCTTTAACCATATTCTGATCCACCTCTATGTGAAACTGCAAGCCTACAACCTTTCCATACACAAAGGCTTGGTTTTCATATTTTTCGGATGCATAAACCCTTAACGCACCCTTTGGAAGCTCAAAGGTGTCTCCGTGCCACTGAAAGACCTTTAATGTGTTCGGAAACTCTTGGAAAAGCTCATGTTCTCCCACCTTAAAAACATCCATCCACCCTATTTCCTTTCCCTTGTCGCCCTTAAAAACCCTTGCCCCCAAAACCTTTGCAAGCATCTGGGCTCCCAAGCATATGCCCAAAATAGGAATGTTCAATTTCAGGGCTTGTTCCATGAGCTTAAACTCGTAAGAGAGAAAGGGATAAAGGCTCTCTTCATAAGCACCCATATATCCGCCAAGGACAACAAGAAGGGTGTATTCCTCCAAGGGCTCTTTTAGAGTTTCTCCCTTAGCGGTGTCCAGGTATTCCACCTTAAAGCCTAAATTTCTCAGGGACCTTTCCATCATTCCCAGGTGTTCCGCAAGCACATGCCTTATGGCTAAAGCCTTCATTCTATAGCACCTCCATTAAAGCTTTTGGAAGCTCATTTACACTTTCCAGCAGAAGGTCTGGCTTTATGCCCTTCTCAAGGTCGCTTTCCCTGAATTTTCCCATAAAACTCCTCCCTTGCCATATCAGAAACCAAAAGGTAGGCGTTGGCTTTGTTCTTTACTAAGAACTCCCTTGAAACCTTGAGTGCGGTAAAGAGTTCTTCCCTTTCCAGATCAAAGCCGAGATTTTTCATTCTTTCAAAAATTATGCGAGAGGGAGCCCTCGTCGTATTTGTGACGAGGGTTATTTTGAAGTTTTTTCTAAGTTCTTTGAGGGTCTGCGAAGCCCCCTCTATTACCCTATCCCTTATGGTCAGCACCCCATCTATGTCCAAAAGGACAGCCTTTATGCCCATACCTTAAAACATAAACCCAACTTCTGCACCTATGCGTGTTTGGTTCTTCTTTCCGTTCAGAGTAAAGGGTTGGTCTGCCTTTACGTAGGATAGCTCACCCCTCAAGAATAAGGGACCATGGGTGTAGGCGGGAGTTACGGTAAAGGTCCAGCCTTTGTTTCCGTCGCCAAGACCCACTAAATCTATGCCCCCAGCGTCAGAGTTGTCCTTTACATACTCTATCCTACCAGAGAGCTTAAAGGGTTTTAGGTCGTAAGATACATGTAGTGCTACACCGCTTGCCTTTGCCTTCTCGGACACACCTGCAGTGTTGCTCCTTGGAGCCTCCACGTAAAGCAGGTCCGCACCAAGGGAAAGTTTATCCAGTGTGTAGGAAGCTACCAAGTTTAACTCCCTCTTGTTGGAAGGATCTGCGGTATCATTTGGTCTTGAGTCTTTGTCGGGAAGGATAACATTAAGGGCAATTGAGCCATCTTTTATGGGAGTTAGTCCAAGGCTTGCCTCAAGGGCGGGTTTTGGATGGGTTGTGCTGAGAGTATAAAAGCCGTCGTTTACTCCAAGCTTTACAAAGAAGAGCTCTGTGCTGTAGGTTAGCCTAACGCCGTTGTTTATTACAGGTTGCATGTTCCAAACCAAACCCCTTTGGATGTAGTTGTTTTGGTGAGTAAAGGCGGACTCATAGCCTATTATGGTGGGAAGCTTTCCCGCTTGAATGGAAAGCCCTTTCATAGGAGAGTATTCCAAGTATGCTACGGGAATTGGGCTGAATGGGTCTGTGTAGTCGGAAGTTTTTAGGAGTCCCACGCCCACCACTGGAGTTGCGTATGCACCACCGATCAAGGTAAAGCCAAAGGGCTCTGCGGACTTGGAAAGACTTATAATGGCTGAGCCAACATCGTAGCGTGTCTTTTTGTCGTCAGTTTTGTTGTTGGAATGGATGGTATAGACAGTTAGCGCACCATTAACGTTGATGGTGCCTATGGGCTCAAGCTTTAGCTCAAGGGCTTGTGCAAGGGCTACGGAGCCAAAAAGGCTGAGAAGGGCTAACTTTTTCATGGTAAAACCTCCTCTGTTAAAGGTTGTAAGCCTTTTCACGGTGCTGGGAGCTGTCTAGCCCAGCTATTTCCTCTTCAGGGCTTACCCTCAGACCTGTGAGGGCTTTTGCCACCATAAGGATCACAAAGGTAGCTATGGCATCGTAGATTATCGTTATGACAACTGCCAAGGCTTGGATCAAAACTTGCCCTGGGTTTCCATAAAGAAGACCTTTGCCCGCTTCGTTGATGGAAGGGTCCGCAAAAACACCGGTAAGGACGGCACCGAGTATTCCCGCCACTCCGTGAATGCCAAACACATCAAGGGCGTCGTCATAGCCAAGCTTGTGCTTTAGCACTGCCACCGCAAAGTAGGGCACAACGCCAGCCACCAAGCCTATGATGATGGCACCTATCACATTTACAAAGCCCGCTGCTGGAGTTATGGCTACAAGCCCAGCTATGGCACCGGATGCAAGACCAAGGACGGTGGGCTTTTTGGCGTGGAGCCATTCCACAAACATCCAAGATAGGGCTGCAACCGCTGTGGCAACGTTAGTGTTCAGAAGAGCCGCCGATGCCAAAGCATTTGAAGCTACCGCCGAGCCTGCGTTAAAGCCAAACCATCCAAACCACAAAAGCCCAGTGCCTATAACAACCATGGGAAGGTTGCTGGGAATGAGTGCAGTATCCTTACGCTTACCCAATATCAAGGCACCCACCAAGCCCGCAATACCTGCGTTTATGTGCACCACTGTGCCACCCGCAAAGTCCAAGGCACCAAGCTTTGCCAAAAAGCCGTTACCCCACACCCAGTGGGCTACGGGCACATAGACCAAGCTCACCCAAAGAATGCTAAAAAGTAGCCATGCGGAAAACTTCATTCTTTCTATGTAGGAACCGCTTATGAGGGCAAGGGTTATTGCTGCAAAGGTCCCCTGAAAGGCTACAAATAGAAACTCGGGGATAGTCCCCTCAAGGCTTTGGGCATCCACACCACTTAGAAAGAGCTTTTCAGGACTACCTATTATTCCTCCAATGTCCGTGCCAAAGGCTAAGCTGTATCCATAGACTATCCACACTACGGAAGCAATGGCATAGGCGGTAAAGACCATGGCTATGGTGTTTAGGGTGTCCTTTGCCTTTGCCAATCCGCCGTAGAAGATGGCAAGACCGGGCAGGCTCATGAGCATAACTAAGGCTGTAGCTATAAGCATCCAAGCGGTGTCCCCCGTGTCTAACTTGGGGGCTTGCTCTTCCGCAAAGGCTAAGCTTGAAAGCAATAGTGGTATAATACTTGTTAAGCGACGCATTCTATCTCCTCCTTTGCCCCGCCTTGAGGGCGGGGCGGTTTTTTTTAATTAAATGTCAAAGTAAAGTTCAAACTCCTTGGGGTGAGGTATGAACCTTATCTCGTCTATTTCCTTTCTCTTGGCTTCTATCCAAGTTTGGAGTAGATCCTCGGTGAATACACCACCTTTCAGAAGGAACTCAAAATCGTTCTCGAGGGCTTTTAGGGATTCCTCCAAGGAGCCGGGCAGTTGGGGTATGTCCTTCAGCTCTTCCGGAGGCAGTGAGTATATGTCCTTGTCAAAGGGCTCTCCGGGATGGATTCTGTTCTCTATTCCGTCTATTGCAGCCATCAATATGGCGGAGAAAGCTAAGTATGGGTTGCAGGTTGGGTCTGGGAACCTGATCTCAATCCTCTTTGCCTTGGGAGATTGGGAGTAGGTGGGTATTCTTATTGCAGCGGAGCGGTTTCTTGCAGAGTAGGCGAGCCTTACAGGTGCCTCAAAACCGGGCACAAGCCTGTGGTAAGAGTTTATGGTGGGATTGGTAAAGGCGGTCAGTGCGGGTCCGTGCTTTAGAATACCGCCTATGGCATAAAGGCATACATCAGAGACGCCCGCATACTCGGAGCCAGCAAAGAGGTTTTGCCCATCCTTCCATATGGAGAAGTGGGTGTGCATACCATTGCCGTTGTCGTTGGGGAGAACTTTTGGCAAGAAGGTGGCAAACTTACCATACTTGTGAGCCACCATTCTAACCACATATTTGTAAATAAATAGCTTGTCCGCTTGATTTATCAGAGAATCGTAGCGTATGTCTATCTCTCCTTGCCCGGCAGTGGCAACCTCATGGTGGTGCAATTCAACCACAATACCAAGCTGAGACATGATGGAGACCATCTCGTTGCGGAGTCCATAGACCTTATCCAATGGTGGCACCGGGAAGTAGCCCCTTTTGTGGGGTATTTTGTAGCCCGAGGAGGTGATCTCCCTATTCCACCATCCTTCCTCTGAGTCCACCTTCCAGAAGGCATAATTAGCGGAGGTGCCAAACTCCACCGAGTCAAAGATGAAAAACTCCGCCTCAGGTCCATAGTAGGCGGTATCCCCTATGCCCGTTTGTCTCAAATACTGCTCTGCCTTTTGGGCTATATAACGGGTGTCCCTGCCATAGCGTTCTCTGGTGATAGGGTCGTAAATGTCGCATACCATCACAAGGGTTTTTGGCTCCATGAAGGGGTCTATGAAGGCGGTGGTTGGGTCAGGAAAGGCAAGCATGTCCGACTCGTGTATGGACTGCCAACCCCTTATGGAAGAGCCATCAAAGCCTCTACCCTCTTCAAAGGTGGAGAGAGAAAGCTCGTAGGCTGGGATGGTAAGGTGTTGCCACTGACCAAAAAGGTCAGAGAAGCGGAGGTCCACATACTGGACCCCTTCCTGCTCAATGAGGCTCAGCACCTCCTCTGCTGAATACTTTGGCATGGTTTGACCTCCTTTATAAGGTTTTTTATATAGCTTGCCCACCTCTTTCTCCTGTCCTTATTCGGACCACCTCTTCTACGGGGATGACAAAGATCTTGCCGTCTCCCACCCTTCCTGTCTGGGCGGTTTTCATTATAGTCTGTATTACCTTCTCCACATCCTCGTCCTTTACCACTATCTCAATTTTGACCTTGGGCAAAAAGTCAATAACATACTCTGTGCCTCTGTAAATTTCCGTGTGTCCCTTCTGCTGACCAAAGCCTCTAACTTCCGTGACGGTCATGCCCCCTATGCCTATCTCCACGAGGGCATCCTTTACCTCGTCCAGCTTAAAGGGCTTGATGATCGCCTCTACCTTTTTCATTTTCCAACCTCCTGTATGGTTTTTGTGCAAAAAGTGTGCCAAAAGGGCACACCTCGCACGGGCAATATTTTAAAAGCCTTTGAACGTTTGCTATAGCCCAAAGCTTTGTGTAATTGCTTACATTTTTGTAAATTTGTTAGCACAGTTAAAAGCTAAGCGTATCAAGAAAGAGCATAAGAAGAACTCCCGCCAAAAAGCCAAGGGTGGTGGCAAGGGCTCTACCTTCCGAGTAAGCCTCCGGGAAAACTTCCTTAACGGTTATGTAAAGCATGGCACCCCCTCCAAAGCCCATACCCACCGGAAGGGAGCCCTCAAAGACCCTCATAAAGCCAAAGCCGAAGAGTGAAAAAAGTCCCTCTATTGCACCACTCAAAAAACCAACTGCCAAAGCAGTTCCCATCCCTCCCCCCAAGGCATATATAGGCAGGCTAACCACCAAGCCCTCTGGGACATCCTGAAGGGATATAGCCAGTGCGGTCGCTAGTCCATCCTTACCCGAGTATGCGGTAGCTATACCCACACTAAGACCTTCTGGGATGTTGTGAATGATTATTCCCACTACGATCAATGTTAGCTTTTTCATTTTCAGGGGCAGTATGCCCTCCTGTCCTATGATAGTATGTTCGTGAGGAAAGAGCCTCTCCACAAAAGCCATAACTCCAAAGCCAAGAACTACACCCAAGGCGGTTTTCAAAAAGCCACCCCTTTCCACTGCAGGCAGTATAAGGCTTGTAAAGCTGGCGGTTAGCATCACACCACCCGCAAAGGACAGGCTAACGTTCAAGGATGGAGGAGTTTTTCCTCTGAAGAACAAAACCATAAAACTGCCAAGGGCGGTGCCTACTACCAAAAGCAAAGACGCCAGCCAAATTTCCATCAGACCAACTGGGAGAGCTTAAAGAGAGAATAAAGTTCAACGCCCTCTTTGCTCAAATTCTCCTGTGCCCCCTCCTCTCTATCCACTACCGCAAAAATGCCCACCACCTCCAAGCCCTCCCTTCTGCAAGCTTGCACCGCCTTTAAAGAGGAACTGCCAGTGGTGATCACATCCTCCACCACCGCCACCCTTTCCCCCGCCCTCAGGAGTCCCTCCACCTGCCTTCCTGTGCCGTGTCCCTTTGGTTCCTTTCTGACCACAAAGGGCTTTATGGGATTTCCGTCCAAATAGGATACAAAGGCTACCGCGTAGGCTATGGGGTCCGCACCAAGTGTGAGCCCACCCACCCCTTGAACGCCAAACTGCCTCACCAACTCATACATGAACTTGCCCACCAAATAGGCTCCCTCCGGGTCAAGGGTAACCTGCTTTAGGTCTATGTAGTATCTACTGAGTTTTCCAGAGGAGAGCTTAAAGATGGGCTCCTCTGCTACCTTTAGGGCTCTTCTGAGTATGAGCTCTTTTAACTTATCCGCTGACATTTTTGCTCAGCTTTTCTTTTGCATACTCCATGAGCCCACCAGCCCGCAAGATCGCCTGAAGCTCCTCCGGGAACTTGGTAGCCTTGTATTCCTTGCCCGTGGTAAGGTTTCTTATCATGCCACTCTCCAGATCCACCTCCAGCTCATCGCCGTGATTTATCTCATCCACAGCCTCTGGTGCCTCCGCAATAGGAAGCCCTATGTTTATGGCATTTCTGAAGAAGATCCTCGCAAAGGACTTAGCAACCACCACAGGGACCCCCGCATACTTTATGGCAATGGGTGCATGCTCCCTTGAGGAGCCACTGCCAAAGTTCCTACCCGCCACTATTATGTCCCCCTGCTGATGTTCCTTGGCAAAGTTGGGATGTTCTGAATCCTCCATAACATGCTGTGCCAGTTCATAAGGGTCCGAGGTGTTCAAATAACGGGCAGGTATGATCTGGTCTGTATCCACATTATCTCCAAACTTCCAAACCTTTCCTCTAAAGCGCATGGGCATATTTTAACACAGGGCGTGTATTATAATTCTTTCCATCAAAGGGACAAGCGTCTTAAACTATTCTGAGGATGTAATGAAGGCAAAACTTTATTTAGCGGATGCCCGCAGTATGCAAGAGCTTGAAAATGAAAGCGTGCAACTGATAATAACTTCACCACCTTACTGGCATATAAAAGATTATAGAGTTAAAGGGCAAATAGGCTACGGGCAGAGCCTCCACGAATACCTAAAGGACCTTTACAGGGTTTTCTCCGAATGCTACAGAGCGCTTGAAAAAGGTTCGCGGTTTTGCATAAATATAGGCGATCAGTTTGCAAGAAGTGTGGTATATGGGAAGTATAAAGTAATACCCATACACGCAGAAGTAATATCTATGTGCGAAGAGATCGGTTTTGATTATATGGGAGCTATAATTTGGCAGAAAAAAACCACTATGAACACCACAGGCGGGGCTGTAATTATGGGAAGCTTTCCCTATCCACCCAACGGCATCATTGAGATAGATTACGAGTTTATCCTTATCTTTAAAAAAGAAGGTAAGAGAAAAGTTCCCAAAGATAAAAAAGAGCTGTCAGTCCTAAGCAAAGAGGAGTGGAAAGAGTATTTTAGCGGACATTGGAAATTTGGAGGTGCAAAGCAGGTAGAACACGAGGCAGTTTTTCCCGAAGAGCTTCCCAAAAGACTCATAAAGATGTTTTCTTTTGTCGGTGATAGAGTGCTTGACCCCTTTGCAGGTAGTGGAACTACTTTAAAATCCGCATTGGAACTGGGCAGAGAAGCAATAGGCTACGAAATAAACCCTGAATTTGTTGAGTTAATTAAAAGAAAAGTTGGAACTTCGAACCTAAAAATCATAGAAAGGAAGGAAAACCCAAGATTTCCTGAAGTGAATTATCAACCCAGAATAAAGGACGCAGAGCCAATTATTGAGGAGAAAAAACTAAGATTTGGAAGACAAAAGTTTTACAAAGTGATAGAAGTAATATCAGAAAAAGAATTGCTGTTAGATACTGGATTGGTAGTTAGGCTTTTAGGCTTGGAAGTGCCGAAGAGTAAGGCAAAAGAAGCTATGGATTATCTAAATAAGTATGTGAAAGGCAAACAAGTATTTTTGAAATTTGAAACGGGAAAAGATTTTTATCACAATACCTCTGTGGATGCTTATGTGTATCTAAAGAACAAAATCTTTATTAACAAAAAGATGTTAGAGATGGGCTTGGCAAAAGTTGATACGGAAAGAGATTTTTCCTACAAAAATAAATTTATGGAGGTTTCAAAAATTGGCTAAGGAGTGGGTTTTAAAC